>WPCJ01238062.1_pt1 | contig 126622 bp, 111 predicted proteins | sample 5399831 | NCBI WGS metagenome assembly WPCJ01 (sample SAMN12869470, study PRJNA574797) | sludge metagenome | isolation source: wastewater treatment of pH10 | place: China:Beijing | collected 2019-05-20
CTGAAAGACCTGAAAAATATCTACAGAAACACAATGAAGGATACACATCCAGATAAATTCATCAATGATGAAGCGGGAAAACTGGAAGCTGAGGAGAAAAGTAAATCTGTTATAGAAGCTTATCATTTCCTGGTAAGTATCAACGAAGAAACTCAGGAAAAATATAAAGAAGAATATGCGGACACTATTTCAAATTCTATCATCGCAGATTTCTATCTTGAAAAATCCATATTGAAAGTCCAGCATCTGAATGGGAAAATGTTCGAATATATCGGCGTTCCAAGAAATACTTACATCAAAATGGTAAACTCCGACTCGCCAAGCCGTTTTGCAAGAAGACATATCTACGGGAATTTTATTTACAGAAAATCCGGCGAAGTAATAGTAGATTAATTTTCGGATATAAAATAATTAAAGCTCTCGGTTCCGGGAGTTTTTTTATTTAAACATCACAAAAAAGACAGCCCGAAGGCTGCCTAAAGTGTATAATAAATAATTGAGATTAATCTATGTGTTTCGGAGTGTAACCGTCTTCGCTGAGTTCTTTGTGAACATAATCAGCTTTCATTTCGGCTTCATAATCCACTTTCTCGTGTTTGCCCATTCTTCTCAAAATCGAATCGAATAAGGAATAAACCACAGGAACGATAATCAGGGTCAGGAATAATGATGACGTCAGACCACCGATAACTACCCAAGCAAGACCTTTGTTCATCTCCGCTCCTGCTCCACTTGCCAATGCAATCGGCAACATCCCGAAAATCATCGCAATCGTGGTCATCAAAATCGGACGGAGACGGGCGTGATTGGCCTGAACCAAAGCATCGTGTGTATTAGCGCCTGCCGCTTTTCGCATATTGGTAAAGTCGACAATCAGGATCGCGTTCTTCGCTACGAGACCAATCAACATAATCATCCCGAGCATCGTAAAGATGTTGAGAGAGTTTCCGGTCAATGCCAGAATCAACATTACTCCAATCAATGCCAGTGGAATAGAGAACAATACCACGAACGGATAAACAAAACTGTCATATAGCGAAACCATTACCAGGTAAACCAACACGATAGCTGCCAATAAAGCAATACCTAAAGTACCGAAACCTTCGGTCTGGTTTTCCATATCACCACTCCAGATGTATTCTACACCAGCAGGTTTGGTTTTTTCATTATTCATAAACATGGCTGCCCATTCGTTGGCAACATCACCGACCGGACGACCCACCACTTTTGATTTTACTTTTACAGAAGGTGCTTTATCCCTACGTTCCAGCAAACTCGGACCGGAACCCATTTTAACTTGTGCAAACTGACTTAATCTGATCTGCTCACCTTTTGAATTGGTAAATATCAGGTTTTTAACATCATCAATGGATTGTCTGTTGTAATCTCCAAAACGGATGTTAATGTCATATTCATATTCACCGGCACGGAATTTCCCATCCGTATTCCCGTTGAATGCTGTCTGCATCGTCTGCCCAACGCTGGAAAGATTCAGTCCCAAAGCGGACATTTTATCTCTGTCGATATTCACCTGAACTTCCGGATTTCCTGTATCGGTGGATAATTCCGCATCTACAGCTCCCGGCACTTTTTTCAATAATGCGAGAATTCGGTTAGCTTCTTTGTTTGCTGTCTCGTTATCCTGCGCCGTTACTACCAATTCGATAGGTGCATTGTCCGCTCCCATCAGACCAATTGGTGCAGTTTTAAATTCAACACCGGTGAATTTTTCGGCCAACGCTCTTTTGATTTTGGCTGATTTGATATCGGTACTTTCAGAACGTTCGGATTTATCTGTCAGAATCACCTGGATCTCTGATTGATAAAGTGTTGCCTGTGCACCACCAAAACCGGTGGACTGCTGACCAACTGTCGTAATCAAATCCACAACGTCTTTGTCGTTTCTAAGGAATCTTTCAACTTCCAGGGTTACCTGATTGGTTTTTTCAACTGAAGCATCTTTCGGCAATTCCATCTGAACAAGGAACTGACCTCTGTCCATTTTAGGGAAGAATTCCCCACCAATAAACCCAAATGCCACTAACATAAATGAACCTATCAATATAAGAAATGTTACAATAACCGTCATTATTCTTCTTAATGTCGTTTTCAGACACCATTCCAGGATTCCTGTGATCCAGTGCGTGAATTTGTCCAATTGTTTCTCGAACCAAAGAATAAATTTCTCAAAAGGATTTTTCCCGGTAAGATGAACCAGTTTCCCAAATCTTGAAGATAACCAAGGAATAATCGTAAACGATGCCAATAATGAGAATAAAGTTGCAATAACCACCGTGACGCAGAACTGTGCCAGAATATTCGCTACCAAACCTGTACTCATCGCAATCGGAAGGAATACTACCACGATTACCAATGTGATGGCGGAAACCGTAAATCCAATCTCTGCAGCACCATCATAAGCGGCGCGGATTCGGCTTTTACCCATCTCCATATGCCGGTAAACGTTTTCAAGAACCACAATCGCATCATCCACAAGAATACCTACAACCAATGACAATCCAAGTAAACTCATCAAGTTCAATGTATAGCCCATCAGATTCATCCCGATGAACGTTGCAATCAATGATACAGGAATAGAAACCATTACGATAAAGGCATTCCTGATATTATGAAGGAACAACAACATCACTACAGCAACCAGAATAATTGCCAGGAACAAGTCAAAAATAACGTGGTTGGCAGCCTCCAAAGTAAAGTCTGTACTGTCATCAACAATTTTAACTTTAACACCCTGAGCAGCGTAATTCTTCATTACCTCATCCACTGTTTTAGTAATGCTTTCCGATACGGAAACTGCGTTGGCATCCGACTGTTTCTTGATTTGCATCAAAATAGTCGGTAACTGGTTGAATCTCGCTACTTTTTCCACATCTTTCTGAGAATCGAAAACCGTAGCAATATCAGACAATCTTACCTGAGCACCATTTTTAGATGAAATCACAAGGTTGTTCAGTTCCGCAACGGATTTATATTTTCCTTCTAATCTGATTGTAGATTTGGAAGTTCTCGTTTTCAAAGCACCAGTTGGAAAGTCAAGGTTAGAGGAAAGGATAGCCTGCTGAACATCAGAAATGGCCAATCCGTAACCTTGCAGTTTTTTCTCATCCAGATTAACCTGAATCTCTCTTTCCTGACCACCAATCAGGTCAACCTGAGCTACACCGTTCACACGGGAAAAAATCGGCTCAATCTTTTTATCAAGGAGATCGTATAGCTGCTTGTTATTCATTTTATCACTGGAAATACTCATTGTGATAATCGGTAGATCATCCAAAGAGAACTTATTCAGTGAAGGTGTTTTTGCATCATCTGGAAGATCTGCAAGAACCGCATTAACCTTACGCTGTGCATCATTCAATGCATAATTGACATCGGCACCTGCATTCAGCTGAACCATAATCACCGAGAGACTTTCATAAGAAGACGCCTCCACTTTTTTCACATTCTCAAGAGAACCAACAGCATCTTCAATCTTTCTCGTTACCGAGGTTTCCACCTCACTTGGTGACGCTCCGGGATATACCGTGGAAATCGTTACCATATTGGTTTCAAATTTCGGGATCAATTCGTACCCCATCATAGAGTAACTCAACAGACCTCCCAGCGTGAGAATCGTAAACAATACGATAACCAACGACGGTCTTTTAATGGATATTTCTGCTAACTTCATCTTCTCTTACTTTACGATATTGATTTTAGAACCGTTGTCCAGGTTGATCTGTCCGCTGGTAATTACCTGCTCACCGCCATTAAGGCCGCTCAGGATCTGAACTTTATCTCCATAAACCTTTCCGGTTGTCACTTTTATTAATTTGGCCGTTCCGTTATTAACAATGAAAAGCTGACCTGAGCTTACACCGTTTACAAAAGCTTCTGCCGGAACTGTCAGCATATTTTGGGTTTCTGCACCGTGATTGGTTTTGAAAAGTGCCGTTGCATACATACCGGCTTTCAGGTTTCCTCTGTTCTGAACTTCTATTTCCACCGGGAAATTGAGAGAAGCATCACTTTTCGGCGCAATAAATGTTATTCTTCCCGTGAATTTTTCATCAGGTAAAACATTAACATTGATATCAACTTCCTGCCCGATCTGGATTCTGCCAACCTGACTTTCATCAACAAGAACAGAAAGTTTCAACGAATTGATATTGACGATTTCGAACAAAGCTGTTCCGGTTGCAACAACCATTCCCGGCTCTACCATTTTTTTGTTAATCATACCGCTGATTCCGGCTCTCACACTGGTATCATTGACTCTTACACCCTGCGCTCTTACTGCTGACTGGGCATTTTTCAGCTGAAGTCTTGAGTTATCCAGTTGTTGTTTTGTCACACCACCTGTTTTATAGGCATTTTCATAACGTTGGTTATCAATAATGGCATTTTGTAAATTATTTTGTGCCTGGGTTACATCTACTTCTATCGCATCTCTTTTGATGGTCGCCAAAACCTGGCCGGCCGCAACTCTTGAGCCTTCCTTTACATAAACATTTACCACTCTTCCGGCGATATCTGCAGACTGGTTAGATTCCTGCTTTGGAATGAATGTTCCGTTCGCCGAATACTCCGTATTAACATCCTGTCTGGAAACCGTCACAACATTCACATTGATTTTGTCCACCTGCTTTGCGACCTCTTTTACTTCAGCTTCCTGCTTTTTCTTGTTATCAACAATTTTGTAAGCAGCCAGACCAACCAGAACTGCTGCAACGATGATATATATTAAAGTTTTTTTCATTTGGAATATTTATTTCGTAGTTTATTTTAAATAAGTTTTAAGCTCACCTTTTGATTTGTAATACTGGATCTCTGCTATTTTATAATCAAGAATTGCGTTGGTATAATTATTTTTAGCCTGCACCAAAGAATTTTCAGCATCAAGTAAATCTGTCAATGTTGCCAATCCGTATTGATAATTGCTTTTTGTATCAGCCAAGACACTTTCAGCCAGTTGTACATTTGCTTTTTGATTTTCAATTGATGACAAACTATTTTCGATTTGTGATTTTGCATTTTGGTAAGCTTGATCCAATCCAAGTTTGGTATCTTTTAAGTCTGCTTCCAGTTTATCGATCTCGATTTGATTTTGCTGGACTTTGGCTTTGGTAGCAAAACCATTGAAAATCGGAATATTAACTCCCAAGCCGATTGCAGAATAGTCTGACCAATAGACACCGTTAGATTTACCATTAGTTAAAGGAAACTTAGCTCCCAAACCTTGCCAGTTATAGTTAGCAGTCAGGTTAACTGTCGGATAATATCTTGCAATTGTAGCCTTTTTCTGATATTCGAGAAGTTCCTTATTTTTCAATAAAACCTTTACTTCTGTTCTACTGTCTGTACTTATCATATCTTCCAAAAGATGCGGTGTTACTTCCATATCTCCTGGCACAAGCTGAATCTTAGTTTCAATCGGCATTCCCATATAAAACTTAAGCGCATTTTCTGCTTGAGCAATGCCATTATTACTTTGTTTGATACTGGTTTCGATATTAGTCAAATTAACGTTGGTTCTATCGAGATCAATTTTTTTTGACAATCCGTTATCGAACAAACTTTTGATGACATTCCTTACTTTTTCTGTACTTGCAAAGCTACTTTCTAATGTATTCTTCTTTTCCTGAGCCGTAAAAACCTGGAAGTAAGCGTTAGAAACCCTTTCGATGATCTGCTCATCTGTAAGATCTGCATTCAGCTGATAAAACTCTTTGGTTGATTTCGCAGCTTTTAAGCCTATAAATACTTGCTGATCGAATAATGCTTGCTGCAACTGGACACCTGCTCCGGCAATCCATTTCTGCCCAAATGGAACCATTACTATTGTTCCTGGCGCGCCAAAAAAATCACCAGGCAAAGCACTTTTCTGCAAAATTGGATTATAATTAAGATTTGCTGTCCCATTAATCTTAGGAAGCGCACCAGCTTTTGCCTCTAATATTTTCGCCTCTGCATTTGTAATATCAAGTTTTGCTTTCAGTGCATCAGATTTGTTCTGCAAAGCATATTCTATGGCTTGTTTCAAGGTGATTGTCTGCTGAGAGTACAATAAAGACCCTGTTACAGTCAAAATGCCTAAAGCCAGTTTTCTCCACTTTATCATCTTGTTACTTATCATAATTTATTACATAGTTTAATTTCATAATCGTTTATTTTTTTAATCTTTTACTACTACGGACGATTATATCCGGAAAATACCTTAACATTATTTTAATTTTTGAAAAGCATATTGAGAATAATGTTCTTTCTGTCCGCAATCAGTCTGTCAAATTCCTTATCATCAATCATCATGTTCTCCATAAAAAGTGGTCTTACAGCACTTGGAAATACAAGAAGAGATACCATATTGAAAATAAATTGGATCGGCTCCATTTTTTCTATATTCCCTTTATCCATCTCAATTTTGATAACTTTAAGAATTTGCTCCTTGTGCTCTTCATCAATTTCTTTTCTGTGAAAACTTCCTTTATTGATCTGAGAAACTATGTAAGTTTCCAGATAAGGATACTGCAAACTTGTTTGCAAACCGTTCTCTATAAAATGAGCGATCTTCTCTTTGAATGGTAAATCAGATTTTTGAATGACTTCTGATTTTTCCTTTTCAACCCTTTGTGCTTCTTCAAAAACAATCTGAATCAGATTATCTCTTGAGCGGAAATAATAATTAATCAACGTTCTATTAACACCAGCTTCATCTGCAATCTCTTGTGTTGTAGCATCAAATCTACCCTGAACAAAGAAAAGATTCTTAGCTGTTTCTTTGATTAATTCTTGTGTTTGGTCTTTTTTTGCTTGATTTGACATTTTTGTTAAACAAATTTGTGCAAATTTAAATTAATTTTATTTTGTTGACAAAATTGTTAAACAATAAAATTAAACAATTTTGAAAATTTAATACAAAATTAACATAGTGCATCTCTTCCTCACTTTACATAAGACAAGAATTAGCAATCATAAACACACTTTTCATTAGAATTTATTGACACTTTTATTTTTAGTAGATTTGCAGACTTATTTACTTCATTAATTTTTATGGAACTAATTCACCGAAATCTTTTAATCGGGATTCATGATGCACTTCAGGAAACATTTTTCCAGGAAAAAAAATATGCTGATAAAGTTATAGAACGTCTGCTGAAAGCTCACAGAAAGTGGGGAAGCCAAGACAGGCAGACTGTTTCTGAGATTTTTTACAACATCATCCGCTGGAAAAAACGCCTCGAATATTATATGGGCGAAGGTGTAAAACCGAATAATGTTTATAAACTGATACTGGCATATCTTCTTTGGAGCAAAAGTCATTACAAAAAATTCGAAGAGTTCGATGGAATCAAAATTGCCGATATTCTTACCAAACTCAAAAAAGGCACTGTTCCTACAAAAGCTATTGAATATTCTATTCCGGAATGGCTAGCAGAAACTCTTGAAAAAGAATTAGGCAAAAACTGGGAAAGAGAAATGCTGGCTCTTAATGAGCAAGCACCAACAGTTTTACGAACTAACACTCTTAAAACAACTCCTAGAGAATTAATCGCTGATCTTAAGGATGAAAATGTAGAATCTTTCACGATCAAAAATTATCCGGATGCGGTTCAATTGGAAGAAAAAAAGAACGTTTTCCTTACTTCTGCTTTTAAAGATGGTTTGTTTGAAGTTCAGGATGCCAGTTCTCAGAAAATTGGAGAATTACTGGATGTGAAAGAAGGGATGCGTGTTGTAGATGCGTGTGCTGGAGCTGGCGGAAAGACTCTGCATCTGGCCGCTCTGATGAAAAACAAAGGACAAATCATTGCTCTTGATATTTACGAATGGAAATTAGCAGAGCTTAAAAGACGTGCAAAAAGAGCTGGTGCTCATAATATAGAAACCAGAGTGATTTCTGATAACAAAGTCATTAAAAGGCTCCATGAAAAAGCAGACAGATTATTGATTGATGCGCCTTGTTCCGGATTAGGCGTTTTGAAAAGAAACCCAGATTCCAAATGGAAAATCGATCAGGATTTTATCGACAGAATAAAAGGTGAACAACAGCAAATCTTACAAGATTATTCGAAAATTCTTAAAAAAGGAGGACAAATGATCTATGCAACTTGCTCAATTCTACCATCAGAAAATAATGAGCAAGTCAAAACATTTTTGGAAAACAATCCGGAATTCACTCTCATCAAGGATGAAAAAATAATGCCTAGCGAAGGTTACGACGGTTTCTATATGGCATTAATAAAACGTAATGGATAAAAAAATTCCTGAGATCAAATAAATAATCTGCAGGAATTAAAAACACAAATGATGAAAGTGCAAAACTAAGATATATTTTTAGAAAAAATCTTATCATTTGGTAAGAAAAACAAACTTTTATTATTTAAAATTTAATTCAATATGAATCTTTTACAGCTATAGTTTAATTTAATTAATCGACTATTAATAAATATAAGATACCTTGTTTAATTCATTCTGAGTTACTAATCAATATCATATTTTAGAATCATTCTAAATCATATTTAATACTTAAATTTGTAATCCAAAATTTTTATATAAATGTTTGAAACGGATATTATCATAATAGGCGCTGGTCCAACAGGGCTTTTCGCTGTTTTCGAAGCGGGATTACTGAAACTAAGATGCCATCTCATAGATGCACTTCCTCAGCCCGGTGGTCAATTAACAGAACTTTATCCTAAAAAACCGATTTTCGATATTCCAGGATTTCCCAGTGTGGACGCAGGTGTTTTGGTAGATAACCTGATGGAGCAAATCAAACAGTTCGAGCCCCAATTTTCATTGGCCCAAAAGGCAGTTAGCTATGAGAAAACGGAAGAAGGTGATTTCATTGTAACAACAAGCCGAGGCGTAAAAGTTAAAGGTAAAGCCATTGCCATTGCCGGTGGTTTGGGAAGTTTTGATCCAAGAAAACCTGAGCTGGAAAATATAGAAAAATACGAAGAAAATGGTGTCGAATATTTCGTAAGAGAGCCGGAAATGTTCCGCGATAAGAAAATCGTGATTGCAGGAGGTGGTGATTCTGCTTTGGACTGGTCAGTTTTCCTGGCTGATGTTGCATCAGAAGTGACTCTGATACACAGGAGAAATGAGTTTCGAGGCGCTTTGGATTCCGTAGAAAAGGTGACAGAATTGAAACATCAAGGGAAAATCAACTTGATTACGCCTGCAGAAGTGACAGGATTAATTGGTGATGAAACCTTAACCGCTATCGAAATTGAAAAAAACGGAGAAAGATCGGTTATCGAAACGGATTATCTGATTCCATTATTCGGATTGACACCTAAGTTAGGTCCACTAGCCGAATGGGGATTAGAAATTGAGAAAAATGCCATCAAAGTCAATAATGCCTTGGATTATCAAACCAATATTGATGGAATCTATGCCATTGGCGATATCAATACTTATCCAGGAAAACTGAAGTTAATTCTTTGTGGCTTCCACGAAGCAACCCTGATGGTTCAAAGTGTTTACAACAGACTAAACCCAGGTAAAAAATTTGTTTTAAAATATACTACGGTAAGTGGTGTTGACGGTTTCGACGGAACTAGAAAAGAAGCTGAAAAAGCAGTGGTAAAATCTATCGATTAGAAAATAGTTTTCAATAATTTTTTAATAATATATAGAGAGGATTTTGTAATCCTCTTTTTTATTGGCAATATCGAAACTATCAATTAAATTTCTAACTTCTTACTTCTATTGTCTAACATCTATTCTTATCTTTGCACTATGTCAGACGTTAATATTACAATCATAGACAGAGAAGGCGTTTCTCACACAATTCCTGCACCAACAGATATGGCAATGAGCATTATGGAAGTGGTTCGTGCTTACGAATTGGCAGAGGAAGGAACGATCGGTATCTGTGGAGGAATGGCAATGTGCGCTTCCTGTCAGTGTTATGTTCTAAGCGAAAATGTTCCTCTCCCAGAGATGCTACCGGACGAAGAAGCAATGCTTTCCGAAGCTTTCAATGTGAAACCCAACAGCAGATTAGGCTGCCAGATTCCTGTAACTCCGGAATTGGAAGGACTTGTAGTAGAATTAGCTCCGGAATATTAAATCTAAATATTTGATATAAAATAAAAGAGAAAATAGAATTGCTATTTTCTCTTTATGTTTTCATTTATGTTAAATTAATAATTATTCTAAAATAAACTTCTTAGTAATTACTTTTCCGGATTTGGTTGTAAAAACTGCTAAATAAAATCCATTATTGATTTTATTCAGATCAATTTTTCCAAAAGAGATAAGCTGATGAGATTCTAAAAGCTGTCTTCCGCTTGCATCAATAACAACAACAGATTCCACAGTTTCTTTTCCTAACTGGTAGTTCAGGGATTTATCTTTCACAAAAATATTAACTGTATTACCTGCATCGGAAACCGACAAGACAGAACCTTTTGCGGTTTCAATAATAAACTCCAATCCCAATTTTGCAAATTTGGCAGCGTGTGTTGCGCTGTTGCCCATATTGGAAAGCTTATCACTGGTTGTATGAATATTAGGATTATACTGTGAGAAAGAAGCTTCGAAAGGAAAAGCCGCATCGTAGCCATTATCCGCCCAGCTAAAATGATCGGAACAGCCATAGTTACAAATCGTATTGCCGTAAGTAAAAGCATGTGTTCCGGTTTTGTTATAATGCTCCATCAGTTCGATCAGGAACAGATTAAGGTCATTACTATTATAAGAATCCGTAGTGAGATAAACATCTTTTGCGGAACCTTTATAATTGGTCATGTCAAACTGAACAAAAGAAATCACATCCTTATTATTCATCGCATAATCCTGGGCTATTTCTGATGAACCAACCAAACCGATTTCCTCTGCAGCATAAGCCATAAACTCAACAGTTTTAGAAGGTTTGTAGTTGATATTCAGCAAGACCCTTATCATCTCAGAGATTGTAGCAATTCCCGATGCATCGTCATCCGCTCCGGGTGCATTATTCGTATTATTAGTAATCGAATCCATGTGAGCACCAACAATTACAAATTCATTAGGTGCTGTAGTTCCGTTGATTGTTAAAACCAAAGAAGGCATTGTCGTTCCAACATGGTCTACAATTCTAACGGAAACATCATTCCTTCCGGAAGCAGTAATCAGATTTTGCCATTTTGCTTTCAGATCCTGAACAGCCGTTTTAGCTTTTGCCGTTGTGTGGTGGCGTGTTCCGTAATTTTCCAAAGTCTGAATATGAGTCTTGATATTGTCAGCATTAACTTTTGCAATAGCAGAATTTACAATGGCATCCTGGTCAATTGTAAACGCCAAAACTTTGTTTGCTTTTTTTATTTTATTAATTGCTGCTAAAGCCTGTTCCTTGGACGACTTGTAAACATATCCGGGACCGTGTGTAATAACATTGTGATGAAGAAATTCAGCAGCATTTTTTGTAAGATGAATTGCGGACTGGTTTCCCTCCACTCCAACAATATCAATCTCTCCAGAGAATTTCGCCTTCAACTCTTTTGCATTTTCAGAATCTGTGGTAGCATAGAACTTCTCTGACTGCGCAAAAGCATGGTTGAATAGCACAAGAGAAAGAACAGAAAGTAATTTTAGTTTCATTGATTATTAATTATTTAACTTTTATTTTCTGTAAAAATAATCAATTTCCCATTTAAATTTCAACTTCGGGATTATTAAACTGCTATGATGGAATTATTTTTGAATAAATCCTGAAAAAAATTTAATATGAAAAAAGCATTCATAAAATTAGCAGTTCTTGTTTCCCTCAGTATTTTAGGAATTTTTCTTCTCAATTCTTGTTCTGTGGGAATCCCTGATAAAGCGACAGCTATAAAGAATTTTGATCCGGATAAATATCTTGGTAAATGGTACGAGATTGCCCGTTTCGATTATCGTTTTGAGAAAAATATGAATCAAGTAACAGCAACTTATTCCAAAAATCCGGACGGAACAATAAAAGTGGATAACCAAGGTTATGATTATGTCAAAAAAGAATGGAAACAAAGTATAGGCGAAGCGAGATTTGTCAATTCTGAAAATGAGGCCAGGCTTAAAGTTTCGTTCTTCAAACCGTTTTGGGCAGGTTATAATGTGATAGACCTGGATGATGATTACAAATACGCTTTGGTTGCTGGAAATAACCTGAAATACCTTTGGCTTCTATCGCGGGAGAAAACCATTCCTGAAACTATCAAAAACAGGTTTCTGAAAAAAGCTGAAGAAATCGGTTACAAAACTTCTGACTTAATTTGGGTTGAACAGAAATAAATGGCAATACGAACGAAAGTGAAAAGTAGCCGCCTGTTGATGCTCCTGAAAAATAAGCATTAATAATTTGTCTTTTGGCAGCAAATTGCTAACTTAGAACAACTAAATCCAGATAAAAACCAATTGATAATGGCGTTTATAGATTATTATAAAATTCTCGGCATTGATAAAAATGCATCAGCAGATGATGTTAAGAAAGCCTACAGAAAGCTGGCGCGAAAATATCATCCGGACATGAACCCGAATGATAAGGAAGCGGAAAAAAAATTTAAAGAAATCAATGAAGCCAATGAAGTTCTAAGCAATGCGGAAAACCGTGCAAAGTATGACAAATATGGCGAACACTGGAAACATGGCGAAGAATACGAACACGCACAGCAACAGCAGAGACAACAGCAACAATATTCCGGGAACTACGGCAGCGGGTTTTCCGGAGCGGATTTTGGAGAAGGCGAGGATTTTTCCGATTTTTTCCAGTCGATGTTTGGCGGAAGTGGTGGTGGTTTTGGCAGGAGCTCAAGAGGAAGTGCGAGTGGAAAATTCAAAGGTCAGGACGTTTCAGCTGAATTGAGTCTCGGTTTGAGAGATGCCGCAAAAACCCATCAGCAAACTTTTGAAATCAATGGTAAAAAAGTGAGAATCACAATTCCCGCAGGTGTTTATGACGGACAGCAAATCAAACTGAAAGGTCATGGCAATCCGGGAATGAATGGCGGACCAAATGGTGATCTTTATATTACGTTCAACATTTCTGAAGATCAAGATTTTAAACGTGAAGGTGATAATTTGAGGACTTCTGTCGACCTGGATCTTTACACGGCCGTTTTGGGAGGTAATATTAATATCCAGACCCTTGACGGTTTTGTTAATCTGAAAGTGAAACCGGAAACTCAAAACGGAACAACCGTAAGGCTGAAAGGCAAAGGTTTTCCGGTCTATAAAAAGGAAGGCGAAGCAGGTGATTTGTATGTGACTTACAATGTAAAAATCCCGACCAACCTGAGCGAAAAACAAAAAGAACTGTTTCAACATCTCAAAAATTCTTAGCTATGAACGAAAGAATCTCTATAGAAGAAGTTATCAGGCTATATAAAATAGATTACACTTTTCTTGACCAACTGATAGATTCGGAACTGCTACATCCGGAAACTGAGAATAGCGTCCGTTATATTATCTACGAAGAGTTACCCCATCTTGAGCGTTTTGCAAACTGGCACTACGACTTGGAGGTTAATTTACCCGGTATTGAAATTATTCATAAACTTTTGAGTCAAATGGAAGAATTAAGAAGTGAAAACAGGCGGTTACTCCAGAATGTCTCAAAATTTGAAAGCTGGGAAGATGCAGAGTTTTAGCCGTTTTTCTTTGTAAATTTGTGAAATGGAATTATATGATGTTCTTATTGTTGGCGGAGGTCCAATTGGCTTAGCCTGTGCTTTGGAGGCGAAGAAAAACAGCCTGAAATATATCGTTATCGAAAAAGGAACGGTGGCAAACAGTCTTTATAATTATCCCTTATATATGACGTTTTTCTCAACAGCTGACCGGCTGGAAATTGACGAAATACCATTCATCACAGCCAAGCCTAAACCCGGCAGACAAGATGCTTTGGAATATTATCAGGGAATTGCGCGACAAAAAGAAATCAATATAAAACCTTACGAAAAAGTTATCAATATCCGGAAATCTACTTTTTTCCAGGTTGAAACCAGCAGGCAAATTTATTTTGCAAAAAACGTAGTCATCGCAACCGGTTTTTACGACATACCGAATATGATGGAAATCCCGGGAGAAGATTTACCAAAAGTTAAGCATTATTACACAGAACCATATCCTTATGCTTTTCAAAATGTTGTCGTAGTCGGTTCCAGCAATTCTTCAGTAGATGCGGCTTTGGAAATCTACAGAAAAGGTGGCAATGTTACAATGATTATTCGTAACAAAGAGATTTCCAGAAGTGTCAAATATTGGGTAAAACCAGACATCGAAAACAGAATCAAAGAAGGGAGCATCAATGCTTTTTTCGGGGCGGAGCTTTTGGAAGTGAAACCGCATTCCGTTATTTTCAAAACCAATAAAGGGGAAATTCGTGAAATCGAAAATGATTTTGTTCTCGCTATGACAGGCTACCTTCCTGACTTTGAATTCTTAAAAAATCTTGGAATTACTTTAAAAGGCGAATGTCAGAATCCTGACTACAATCCCGAAACTATGGAAACCAATGTGGATGGGATCTATCTCGCTGGCGTTGTTTGCGGTGGAAGGGATACACATCTTTGGTTCATAGAAAATTCCAGAATTCACGCTAAACAGATTATCAAAAACATTATTTCTAAAAATTAAATTTTGTCTTAAATACTATATTGTTCTTATTTTTTCCCATCAAATGGTATTCTTTTTGTAACTTAAAGACGGAGAAAGAAAAAACCATGAACATAAAAACTATTAAAAACACATTTCCTTTATTTATCGCTTTTTCCCTGTTTCTGATTCAATGTAAAAAAGACGAATCTGTGTCTTCGCCGGATAAAAAAAACAATCCGATAACAGAAATTTTGAATCCCGGTGAGAAAAAAGAGGAGGAAAAGAAAGAAGAAAAACCGGAAGTCCCGGATGTTGTAATTCCGAGAAAAGATTTCGGTTTTTTCCCATGGGTTTATAAAAACAAGGATTCTGTTTCTCAACAAAATAAAAAAGAATTTACCGGCAAAGCCCTTTACACCATCCTGGCACTTAATCGGCTTGACAGAGCCAACATTGGCAATGCAGATACACTGGTTGTTCCTGCAAAAATAGAAGAAGATTTCTTGAGATATTCACCATTCCCAGGCCATGTTACAACTTTGGAAAATGTGAAAAAGTTTGTCTTTTTTTCCTATCCGATTCAGGCGTTTGGCGTTTACGAATACGGAAACCTTATTAAATGGGGACCAACCAGTATGGGAAAAAAATCAACACCTACAAAAAAGGGATTAATGTTCGCCAACTGGAAAAAAGAAGTTGCCATATCAACGGTTAGTGACGAGTGGAAACTCCGTTGGAATGTCAATGTTGCCAATTTTGATGGCATTGGCTGGCATCAGTACGCAATGCCAGGTTATCCTGCATCCCACTCTTGTCTTAGGATGCTGGAAGAAGACGCCAAATGGATGTACACCTGGGTAGACACATGGATCCTGAACAAAGGCGGAGCAACTACCAGGGCCAAAGGAACACCTTTAATTGTTTACGGTGATTATCCTTGGGGAAAAAGACGTCCGTGGAAAAAGCTGCTCGATTCGCCAGATGCTAACAATATTTCGGAAGATGAGATGAACAAAATCATTGAACCTCAGCTGTCAGAAATCATTAAGGAACAGGACAACCGAGAAGCAGTTGTAAAGCAAATTGAAATGGAGAAAAAAGCAAAAGCTGACTCACTACTCGCTGTTAAAACCAAAGATTCGGCTAGTATGAATTAATTTTAGGAGCTTAATCCCGCTTTCCACTCATACTCCTCGCGCCAGGGCTTTTTCCAAAGCGTGCTGTGGGGTAACCGTTGCAATCGGGGCTATGAAATCCAACAAAGCAAGATTTGTCAATAAAACAAAAACCGTTCAAAACAAATTTGAGCGGTTTTTTATTTTCTTCAGTCAAGTCAATTTTAAATATTGCCAACCACTGTTTTAACTTGCGTAAATTCCTTCAAAGCATGCAAAGACAACTCAACGCCATAACCGGAAGATTTTGCACCACCAAAAGGCAGCCTTGTATCAGAACTTGTGGCTTTGTTAATAGAAACAGTTCCCGATTCGAGATTTTCTATGAAAAACTGAGCCCGTTTTTTATCCCTAGTCCAAACCGAATTTCCTAAACCAAACGGAATATCATTCGCAAGTTTCAGGATCTCTTCATCGTTTTTTCCAATCATCAGAATAGCTAATGGCCCGAACAATTCTTCCTGCAAAATCGGATTACCTTCCTTTACCAAGATAATTCCCGGACGAAACTCGTTCTCTGAAATGCGTTCTAAAGCCAGAACTACTTCTGCTCCATTTTTCAAAGCTTTTTTATATTGATTTTCCAGTTCATCCGCCAGATCCGGTCTTGCCATTTTTCCAAGCTTAGTTTCTTTCTTCATCGGATCAGCTGGTTGGTAAGAATTATATTCTTCAATAAATCTTGGGACAAAATCTTTCTCAACATCTTTATGAACGATAAAACGTTTAGCAGCGTTGCAAATCTGCCCTGTATTTTGAAGCTTTGCCCAGGGTCCGTCTTTCGCTGCTTTCTCAAAATCGGAATCTTCAAGAACAATAAAAGCATCGCTCCCGCCCAATTCCAAAACTGATTTTTTAATATTTTTCCCAGCCAGAGCTGCAACATTTCCACCAGCTTTCTCGCTTCCTGTGAGACTGACACCTCTTACCAAAGGATTTTCCAAAATCTCTTTGATTTCATCGTGCCCGATTCTCAAATTTTTGAAAACATATTCAGGAAAACCAGCTTCTTTAAAGGCCAGTTCAATTTCGTCACCACTTCCAAAACATATGGATGCATGTTTCAAAATGACTACATTACCTGCAAGAATTGCCGGAATCGCAAACCTCAAAACCTGCCAGAAAGGAAAATTCCAGGGCATTACACCCAAAATAATTCCCATCGCCTCGTAATGAACTTCACTTACACTGAACTCGGTTTTGATTTTTTCAGGTTTCAGAATATTTTCTGCGGCTGCATAATATTTTATCATTCCCGCACTTTTTTCAATTTCAGCAATAGCTTGTGAAATGGGTTTGTGCATCTCGGTCGTTATGGTTTTCGCAAATTTTTCCTTATTTTTTTCAAGAACATCAGCGAGGTTGATAAGTAATTTTTGACGATCTTCGAAAGGGATTTTTTTCCAATCTTTAAAAGCATCGCTTGCTGAATCAATATGTTTTGATAAATTCATTTTTAATTTTATTTGATCTATTAAGGTTGCAGTAATTGTACCATTTTTCTACTCGCTAAATGTACAAAGTTGACCAGAATCTCAAAATCTATTTTGATATTTTATTTAAATTTTATTATTAATTTTTATGAATAATGCAATTCTATTTTAGAAATAATTTTAAAACAGAGAATGGCAGCGGCCCGACTCGAACTCTTCGGGACTCAGAGTGACAAATGGAAACAAAAGGCGGCTAAAGTCGCCCCAATTACCATCTAATGTTTTTTGCTACCTCTGAAAAGCAAAACCGAATTGAGAAAAATAAGAAGCAAATCCAGCGTCACCCAAATGCTGAGCTTGATATTGTCGTACTTGAGCTCTGCTACTTTTTCTGTTGCAACAGCGGACAATTTGAGACTATGATTAATGTAGTTTCTGACCTCTACAATTTGATCCTCATTTTTGTTGGGAACAGCGACCTGAGAAAAATAGACGAGTTTGTCTTTCCCGATGTATCCAACGACCCAAAACTCATTGGATTTCTGCATATTAAGATACTCGATTCGGAAATATTCCGGGCGAATCTGACCAACATGTTTTGAACTGAATCTCTGATTATCATTTCCATCCTGGATCCTGATAATATAAAAATCTATCGGCTGTGGCAAATAATTGACCACCTGGACCGCCAGAGAATTTTCCAAAAATTGTGATAAACTTCTTTCTACGAACCAAAATGTAAAATAAGCGGCTGCCGAAATCGTGATAACAGCTCTGACAATCTTACTCCATAGATTCCACTTTTCTGAACGAAAAACGGACAAAAATAAAGCAACTATAAGAAAAATGAGGATTAAAATGATTATCATTAAAACAAAGATAGTGGTTTATCTTTAATTAAAAAGTGACATTCCATTCTTTGTAGAACTCGTCAAGAAACTGAAGCATAAACTGATGCCTGTGTTCAGCGATTTCTTTAGCCGTATCCGTGTTGAGCAAATCCCTAAGAAGCAATAATTTTTCATAGAAATGATTGATTGTGGTTCCGTTGGATTTTTTATATTCTTCTTTTGACTGATTCAGTTTGGGTTCGATATCGGGATGATACATCAGATTATTTTTATAACCTCCAAAATTGAAAGTTCTTGCAATTCCAATCGCGCCAATCGCATCCAGCCTGTCAGCATCCTGAACAATTTTAAGTTCCAGAGGCAGATCTTTCGGCGCATCATTGCGGTTTTTAAATGACATATTTTCTATGATGAAAATTACTTTTTCAATCGTTTCCGGATCCAGGCTTTGTTCTGTTAAAAATTGGTTAACGATTTTTGAAGCAATCGTTTCATCACCATTATGGAATTTTGGATCAGCGATGTCATGCAACAGTGATGCTAACTCTATAATTAATTGATTACCACCTTCTTTTTCGTGAATTTTAAGACTCAGTTTCCAAACACGTTCGATGTGAAACCAATCGTGTCCGGATTCTGTCCCTTCTAATTTTTCTTTGACAAGTTCTATTGTTTTGTTAATCAATTCCATTAATTCAATTCTTTTAGAATAATATTCCAGAGCTTTTTATTATAGCTTCTGAAAAAATTAATATGTCCTATTTCTCCTTTCTCAGATTCCGAAGTTTTGACTAATCTGTAAGTCGGTTTCAGCTTGGGATACGTATTTTCTAATAAAGATTTTACACCTTTTTCCGTCAGCCAAACATCGTCTTCTGCCCTAATGACGAAAACTTTCTGAGTCAAATTTCGGGAAAAATCATCGACTTTTTCTAATAATTTATTAGTTGAATTTTTATTAAGAATCAAAGTTCGCCAATCAAAGGCACTTCCGGAAGGCAGACTTTCGCCCAAACCAAACCAATTGGCTGGAAAATAGCCTAATAATCGGGTCGATAAAGGTTGAGCAATTCCAAAACCGAGGTAAGCTTCAATTTTTGTTCTTAATTTTAGATTTCCGACAAAAGCGTTCTGTGTTCCTACAAAAATAAACTCATCAAACATCTCGGAATCCTTATTCATTCCTAAAATCAATGCTCCAACCGAATGTCCGAGGCAGAATTTCTGATCATCCGGAAAATTGGTTTTAATATAATTCGTAACCGCTTTATAATCCTTAGTTCCCCAAATTCTCATCGAAGCTTCAAAACCTTTCATTTCATCAGGCTTAGAAAGTCCAATTCCTCTGTAGTCATAAGTTATCACCGTAAATCCTTGCTCCGAAAAAAATTGAGCAAAGGAGAAATAAATCTGTTGCTTAACACCTGTTGCAGAGTTAATCAACAATAATTTTCTATTGGAATTTTTGGATTCAAAAAGATGTGCGGATAAACTGTAATTATCCTCGGTTAAAATATTAATACTTTGCATTAAAACTGATTTAAGAGAATCACTTTATAAAAGTAGAAAATTCAAACCGATGAGAATTATATTTCGATATGCTGAAAATATTACTTCTGAAAATCCTTGAGATAAGGTAAACCTTTCTGGGAACCTCTGTAATCAGCAGCTTTCAACGCAACTTCATTCCCGAATTTCACACAATCCTCAATTGAATTATTGTGAAGCAGAGCAATAGAAAACCCCGATGTGAAAGCATCACCCAATCCCATGTTGTGTGCATGGCTTTTAGGATCTTTTCGGAAATATTTCATTTCGGAACCATCAAAATAACTTGTGCTGTTGGCACCGTCTCTTACGAATAATTTATTGGGCAGATGTTTGATAATGTCATCATGATTGCCTTTACCAAAAATAACTTCAAGATCTGTACTTTTTGCAACAATAAATGTAGCATAATTTATAATTTCATCAGAAAGCCTGCTCGCAGGAGCAGCATAGATCCCTATTTTTTTTCCAAGATTTTTAGCTTTTCTGAAAAGATATTCAACAGTTTTTGAAGGGATTTCAAGTTGGGTCAGAATCAGATCTGCATTAACCAGATATTTCTCCGCTTCATCAATATTTGAAGGAGACAGGTTATAATTGGCCGCAGGAATTACCGTAATCGAGTTTCCTTCTTCCGAAGCCGTAACATAAGCTGTTCCTGTATCTTCGTCTTCATCCTCGAAAACATAGGCAACGTTCACTTCCTCGTCATCCAGATTTCTTAAGACCTGTTGTCCATAAGGATCCATTCCTACTCTGCTTATAAGAGATGTCTGCGCTCCCAAACGCGACGTTGCAATTGCCTGATTAGCACCTTTTCCACCCAAATAGCTTCTCAGATTCTGAGCAAGAACAGTTTCATTGGCCGTCGGAATTTTGTTGGTTCTGAGGATCAAATCTATGGAAGAACTTCCTACAACTACAATCTGAGGTTTTATATTATTTAGTTTCATTTACAAATACCCGTACTTTTTTTTAAAATCAAGTATAATCACTACACCGATTTCATTTGAGCTAATGTAATCAATTAATCGGTTCCGATTTCAATAAACTCAGAAATTAATTTAACTGGCTTATTTCCAGAAGAATAACCTATATAACTAGCATAAAAACCTTCGCCATAACCAGTCTCGAAAGCAATGATATTTTCCTTCTTTCCGTCGTAAGGTTTGAGAACTGCAAACTGGTCGATCGCTCCGTTTTCATCAAAGAAATGAGAATGAAAAAACTCTTCATAGATCCCCATAAAGTCAGCTCCTTTTTTATGAAAAAGTTCCTGCTCCAATTGATTAAGATAACTCTGAGCATCTTTGTCCATAAAACTTCCCATTCCTGATTCTACAGGATAGCCGAAGATTTCCCCTTCTTTAAGATCTTCAGGATTCTGATGATCACAAAGTGCCAAAACCCAATTCTCTGCCAATTGATTCTTATCAAAAACAATTTCTGCATAGGCTATGCAATTGGATTCTCTTTCCTTATGTACAAAAACCGGAAAATCACCTTTCGGAAATTCTTGTGTAAATGCAGAATGGTCGGGTGAAATCAAAACATCGCTGGCCACAATTTGTCCGGATGAGATGTGAATCTTCCCGACTTCGTAGGTTTCCAATAACGGATTTTCTACGAAGTCCCGGGAGAACAATTTTTTAATATTTTCTATGTGAGTCATTACAAACTTTTCAGTTTTTCTTCAAGAAGCGCAATTTTATCCTGCGCATCTTTTTGTTTTTTACGCTCAACTTCTACAATTTCTGGTTTTGCATTGGCCACAAATTTCTCATTGGAAAGCTTTTTATCAACCGATATCAAGAAACCTTTCAGATATTTGATTTCCTCTTCGGTCTTTGCTTTTTCTTCACTTAGATCAAGATTTTCACTTAACGGAATAGAAAATTCATTAGCTCCAACCAAGAATGTGAAACTTGGCTTGTCCGTTTTTTGATTGAAATTAATTTCTGAAATATTCGCCAATTTCTGAATCACCTCAGCATTTGCCAATCCGGAAACATTCGTGAAAACTTCAACTGTTTCTCTTGGCGAAATCCCTTTGGATTGACGATAGTTTCTAACACCGGAAATGACTTCCTTAGCAAAATCGAAATCCTTAATTTTATCTTCATTATAAGGTTCTGATTTTTTCTGTTGAGCAATTACCAAGGCTTCGGAAATACTTCTTTCGGAGATATTTTGCCAAAGTTCTTCTGACAAGAAAGGCATAAATGGATGCAACAATTTCATCAATTCCTCAAAATAAGCAATGGTTTTCTGATAAACTTCTTCACTAATCGCTTCTCCAAAATTAGGTTTGATTGCTTCCAAATACCAAGCACAGAAATCGTCCCAAATCAGTTTATAAACCAAATGCAATGCATCAGAAATCCTGAATTTTGAGAATTGATCTTCAATTTCAGCAATTGTTTTATTCAATTGTTCTCCAAACCAATTGATTGTCTGCTTATCATATTCTTTAGCCTTGATATTTTCATCACGTTTCCAACCCTGGATCAATTTGTAAGCATTCCAGATTTTCGTAGCAAAGTTTCTTCCTTGCAACATTAGATCTTCATCAAACAACAGATCGTTTCCTGCAGCAGAACTCAACAAACTTCCGACTCTTACGCCGTCAGCTCCATATTTTTCAATAAGGTCAATTGGATCGGGTGAATTTCCTAATTGCTTAGACATTTTTCGTCTTTGCTTATCTCTCACTATTCCTGTGAAATAAACATTCTTGAAAGGAACATCCTTTCTATATTCCAAGCCGGCCATAATCATTCTGGCAACCCAGAAGAAAATAATATCCGGACCAGTTACCAAATCCGAGGTTGGATAATAATAATTGATATCTTTATTTTCCGGATTTAAAATACCTTCAAATACCGACATTGGCCACAACCAAGATGAAAACCAAGTATCCAAGGCATCTTCGTCTTGTTTAAGGTTCTCGGTTGTCAGTTGTTGATTATTAGTTTTTTCTTTAGCTAAAACCAAAGCATCTTCTATATTTTCAGCAACTACGAAATCATTTTCGCCCGTTCCGTAATAGAAAGCCGGAATCTGCTGTCCCCACCAAAGCTGGCGCGAAATGTTCCAGTCATGAACATTTTCCATCCAATGACGGTATGTATTTTTGAACTTTTCAGGATGAAATTTAATTGTGTCATCCATCACCACATCCAAAGCCGGTTTTGCCAATTCTGACATTTTCAAGAACCATTGAACAGAGATTTTAGGTTCGATAACAGCACCTGTTCTTTCAGAGGTTCCAACTTTATTTACATAATCTTCCGCTTTCAGAAGAAGATCATTTTTTTCTAATTCTTTGGCCATTTCTTTTCTTACCGTGAATCTTCCCATTCCCTGATAATGCATTCCGTGTTCATTAAGAACTGCATCATCATCCATAGAATCAATGATTGGCAAGTTATGTCTTTGCCCGATTTCGTAGTCATTAATATCGTGAGCCGGCGTAATTTTCAAAGCACCGGTTCCGAATTCGATGTCAACATAATCATCTTCGATGATTGGAATTACACGATTTACGATTGGAACGATTACATTCTTGCCTTTGAGGCTCTGATATCTTTCGTCATTCGGATTTACACAAACTGCAACATCTCCGAAAATAGTTTCCGGACGTGTAGTTGCAACGGTTAAGAAATCTTCTGAACCTTCGATTTTATATTTAAGATAGAATAATTTCCCATTTTGTTCTTTGAAAATGACTTCTTCATCAGAAATATTGGTTTTAGCTTCCGGATCCCAATTGACAACTTTGTAACCACGGTAAATTAGCCCTTTATTATAAAGATCAACAAAAACTTTGATAACAGACTTGGAAAGGTTGTCCTCCATCGTGAATCTTGTTCTGTCCCAGTCGCAGGAGCAACCCAATTTTTTCAATTGTTCCAGGATGGTTCCTCCGTATTTTTCTTTCCATTCCCAGGCATGTTTCAGGAATTCTTCTCTAGTGATATCTTTTTTGTTGATACCTTCAGCCTTCAGTTTCGCAACAACCTTTGCTTCTGTAGCAATAGAAGCATGATCCGTTCCCGGAACCCAACAAGCGTTGAAACCCTGCATTCTTGCTCTTCTAACCAATACATCCTGAATTGTATTATTCAGCATATGTCCCATATGAAGAATACCCGTCACATTTGGCGGAGGAATTACAATAGTGTAGGGCGGTCTGTTATCCGGAGTGGAATGGAAAAATTTGTTCTCTAACCAGAAGTAATACCATTTTTGTTCAGTTTCCTGTGGATTGTATTTGTCTGCAATCTGCATTTTAAAATATTTTTTTGGCTTGTAATTTGCAAAAATAACACAATGTGAAAAAATTAACAGCACATATTCAAATTATTTATAACTTTGAACTTTAAAAATTTAATTAAAACAAAAACAATATGAAAAAGATTCTTGCAGGATTATTTATGACAGGAGCTATCGCTTTTGCATCTGCTCAAACAATTTCATTCGACAAAACAACTTTTGACTACGGAAACGTGAAAGCGGGTTCTGATGGTCATCGATTTTTCACTGTAAAAAACACAGGCGACAAGCCTTTGATTATCAGCGAAGTTAAGCCTTCTTGCGGTTGTACTACGCCTGAATGGAGCAAAGATCCTATCTTACCTGGAAAATCTGCTCAGATCAAAGTTGGTTATAATACCGGCATCAAAGGTTCTTTCAATAAACTGATCGAAGTTTATTCTAATGACCCTCAAAACAACAGATCGGTTCTTTACATCAAAGGAACTGTTGAAGATCTTGCCGGAGAAAATGCTGAAGCAAAATTAACTGCTGCTCCTGAAGCTAAGGCTGTTGCACAGGTTAAAGCAATTCCTGCTACCGACTCTAACAGCAGAGCTGCTAAAAAGGCTGTTAAAAAAGTTGAAGCTGCTAAATAAATAGCAGATTACAAATTAATATTATAAACCGTTTCTTTTTAGAGACGGTTTTTTTTATTTTTACATTAAATCAAATTCTTATGGGTTATAATTTTTCAGATGATTTTCTGGTTAAAGAAAATTCAAAATTCGAAATAAAAAAACAAAGCACCAGTTATAAAGGCAAAATCGATAAAGATGAAGCCAAAGAACTTTTGGAAACCGAAAAAGAAAAACTGCGGCTCTTGCAGGAAAAGTTGTATGCTGATGGAAGTCAATCTTTGCTCATCGTCCTCCAGGCGATGGATGCAGCCGGTAAGGACAGCCTTATAGAACATGTTTTTGGAGGAGTGAATCCTCAGGGCTGTGAGGTGACAAGCTTCAAAACCCCAAGTTCCAAAGAATATTCTCACGATTTTCTTTGGAGGCAATATCAAGCGCTTCCCGAAAAAGGGAAAATCGGAATTTTTAACCGTTCACATTACGAAAGTGTTTTGGTTTGCAAAGTTCACCCGGAGTATAATCTCAGCGAGAAAGTCTGGACAGATTTAAAACAATTTGACAAGAAATTCTGGGAAAACAGATACGAAAGCATCCGAAATTTTGAAAAACATCTTGCCAATAATGGAACCAAGATTATCAAGATCTTCCTGAATGTTTCCAAGGAAGAGCAAAAACAACGTTTTCTTGACAGGATCAATGAAGATGATAAGAACTGGAAATTTTCTGCTGGAGATGTCACAGAACGGGGTTTTTGGAATGATTATATGAAAGCTTATGAAGAGGCAATCAACGAAACCTCTACTGATTCGGCTCCTTGGTTCGTAATTCCGGCTGACCAAAAATGGTTTTCCAGAGTTGCGGCGATTCAAATTATCATTGATAAATTGGAAGAAATGAATCTGCAATATCCTGAACTTGCCGAAAAAGAAAAAAGCGCGTTGCTTGAATCTAAAGTGAAGCTGGAAAATGAATAAAAAAACCGTCAAAGTTGACGGTTTTTTTATTTATTGATTCAAAAGCTTTGCAACTTCCGGTGCAGCATAAGTGAAGATCATATCCGCACCTGCACGTTTGAAGCTTGTCAGACTTTCTATCAATACTTTATCATTATCCAGCCAGCCGTTTTGTGCAGCAGCTTTCAGCATTGCATACTCACCACTCACCTGGTAAACTGCAATTGGTTGCGTAATAAGCTCACGGATTTTGGAGACGATATCCAGATAAGGCATTCCCGGTTTTATCATAATGATATCTGCGCCTTCTTCTACATCTCTCAACGCTTCATCAATAGCTTCGCGGGAATTATGGAAATCCATTTGGTACGTTTTTTTATCTGCAGGAATTTCCTGCGCATCAACAGGGGCACTATCCAGAGCACTTCTGAAAGGTCCGTAAAATGCACTCGCATATTTTGCCGCATAAGATAAAATCCCGACATCCGTAAATCCATTTTCCTCCAATCCTTCTCTCATTGCAATCACACGGCCATCCATCATATCACTCGGAGCCAAAATGTCAGCACCGGCTTCGGCGTGGGAAATCCCCATTTTCACCAAGGCTTCTACCGTAGAATCGTTATCGATTTTTCCATTTTTGATAATCCCGTCATGACCATAAATAGAATAAGGGTCTAATGCCACGTCCGGCATTACAACTACTCCCGGAACTGCGTCCTTGATCGCTTTTATGGTATTCTGCATCAATCCGTTCGGGTTCCAGGCTTCTTTTCCGGTATTGTCTTTGAGGTTGTCAGAAACCTTCATATAAAGATTAACTGCCTTGATTCCTAAATCATAATTTTCTTTAACAGTTTGTACCGTTAAATCTAAACTTTGTCTAAAAACACCTGGCATTGAAGAAATGGCTTCTTTTTTGTTGTCTCCTTCCATAATAAACATTGGTAGTACCAAATCGTTTGTTGTAAGGCTAGTTTCACGGACAAGACTTCTGATGGAATCATTAGTTCTTAGTCTTCTGTTTCTTGAAATCATCCTGATAAAAATTGTTTATGCAAATTTAATTATACTTTTACGGATAAACTATTGCATAATCAATTTATTTAAAATATATTTGTGTAATATGTTATGTAACATTTGAAAGCGAATGAAAAAATTTCTATTTTTTATTATATTTACGGTAGTTTCAGTTGGATTTTCGGGAGAAATGAAGGCTCAATCAGCTCGTACAATTGCCGGACAAAAGACCGATGATGGTGTTTTGGTGGCATATCCCAATCCTACTAAAGATGTTTTGATTTTGAAATCTAAAGATGATTCTGCAAAAATCAGAATTGTGACCTTTTTCTCAATTTTGGGAGCTCAGGTTGCTGAATATACAATTAACAGCAACAGCGCCGAGCTGAGATTAGACAAACTACGTCCGGGAAAATATCTTATGAGATATGTACTGGATGATAATACTCAGAAAATCACTCAGATTATCAAACAATAAATTCAGTTTAAAATATACAGTGCCGGTTAAACCGGCATTTTTTATTGGTATCCTATAATTCCGTAAATTTGTCCTAACCACGAAATTTAAATTATGAGAAAATTAATTACTTTAGTTTTTATCATTTTCTGCCAGATTATTAATTGTCAATTTAGAAATACTCTATATGACAACCATCAACTGACTGCATCATTACGAGGCGGACTGGATTTCCCTTCTTACGATAATCAAACCCAATTTATTGATTACAAATACAATATAAATCTGGGAGCTTCCGTTGATTTCTATTTCAATTGGATTGGATTAGGCGTTAATTTCGATTATCTAAGAAACACTACAAAAAACACCTATCCAACTGAGAATCTTTATAATGGATCGGCTCCTCTTTCTAATATTAATTTAAAGGAAAATAAGGTCGAAAGATACTTCCTGGGAATTGGGCCAAACTTCAGATATATTATTAATGACAACTTAAGTTTAGCCTTTAAATTAAAAGGTGGAATCTCTAATATCAAAGGTGGAGAAACATCCTTAGTTTCGAATTTTTACCATCTTAATTATCACAATGGCTACAATGAAAAAAATATCCTAACCGGAAAAGGACAGGTTGAATTGAACTGGTTTTTTTCAGAATATGTTGGGTTGAATGTTGGTGGTTATTATATACAACACTTCCAAGCTAAAGATCAGATTAATAACAATTCTGTTTCCGGATATATACCTTTTTCCGAAAGTAATAATCAGTATCATATTAATCCATCAGCTTCTGAAATAAGAAATAACAGTCTTGATCACAAGATCCATTCAGTTGGCGTTTTTGCGGGACTAACTTTTAGAATTCCTACTGGTGGTTCCAATCCTGATTATGGATTATCCGTGATTGCCAAAGATAAGGAAACCGGGTTGGTATTACCCGATACTTTTGTAGAGCTTTATAAAAACGGAAAACGAGCCTACTTTGCGAGAACCAACTCCCAGGGTGTCGCTTTTTTTAAAAATATTAAGCCTGACAATTACGAAATCAAAGGAAGCCTTTATAATATTGACCTCATTTCAAACAAAGCCGCTAAAAATGAGTTTGTAAAAAATTCCACAATCAAGAAAGAGATCTCTACAGATCCGGAAACATTCTTTGTGAAGGGGCAGGTTAATATCTGTAATTCTAAAAATCCTTTGAGAGATGTAACAGTTGTTATAAGGAATAATGAAACGGATATCTATCACGAGATGAAAACCGATATTGATGGAAAATTCTATTTCAAAGCAGATAAGAATTCGACTTATAACATCTATGGCAAAAAAGGAAATTACTTTTCTCAGACAGAAACTGTCACTTCTCAAAAAGTGAACAGAAGCAATACGCTTTTTCTAAATCTCCAGGTTTGTATGGAGGAAACAACTTGTGGAAAGCCAATTAACCTGAAGAATATCCACTATGATTTGGATAAATATTTTATCCGTGAAGAGGCAAAAGCTGAGCTTAACAAATTGGTTCAGTTTATGAAAGATAATCCAAAAATCAATGTAGAATTATCGTCTCACACAGACTCGCGAGCTTCTGATGATTATAATAAAACGCTTTCTCAGAATCGAGCCAATGCAGCGGTAGATTATCTGGTCTCGAAAGGAATTAATAAAATCCGTTTAAAGCCCATTGGTTATGGCGAAACAAAACTTCTGAACAAATGTAGCAATGGCGTAGATTGTACAGAGGAACAGCATCAGTTAAACAGAAGAACGGAGATGAAAGTTATTTGTCCTTAATGTAAAACCACTTCTTATAAATGACAAACCCAATGATTGCTCCTGAAGTATTGAGAATAACATCGTCAATATCAGCCATTCCGCGGTTAAGATAATATTGTGAAAATTCCACAATATTAATAATTATAAAAAAGGTTAGAAAAAGCCATGTAAACTTATTAAGTTTTGGATAAAGAATACCAAGAAATCCATACGGAATGAACAGAATAATATTACCAAAAATATTTTTCACAAATTCTATTTTATCATAGTAAAACACATGAAAAAAGTATTCTTTAACAGTATCGAACGGAACATATTTTATCTCATATGGAAATTGTGGAAAATCCCGACTTTCTAAAAAAAACAACATATATAAAATCCAAACCGTATAAACATTAATAAAAACAGGATAATACCTGTTAACAAATAACCTCATCAATTAAATTATAACGTAAAAATATTTAAAATAAATGAAAACAAGCACAATAAAAGCTTTCGGAACACAGGCTGCCGAAAATGATCTGGAATTATTAACCATAGAAAGAAGAGAAGTCCAGCCAAAAGACATAGAAATCGACATTTACTATTGTGGCGTTTGCCATTCTGATCTTCACACCGCAAGAAACGATTGGGGCGGCACTGTTTACCCGGCAGTTCCAGGTCACGAGATTGTCGGAAAAGTATTACAAGTCGGATCAGAAGTTACCAAGTTCAAAATTGGAGATCTTGTTGCTGTAGGTTGTATGGTAGATTCTTGCAGAACTTGCCACTGCTGCGAGCAGGATTTGGAACAATTCTGTGAAAAAGGATTCACGGGAACTTATAACGGAAAAGATAAATATTTTGAAGAGACCAGAACATTCGGAGGTTATTCTGAGTCTGTTGTGGTTGATGAGCATTTTGTCCTGAGACTTCCGGAAAATCTGGACATGGCAGCCGCTGCACCACTTCTTTGTGCTGGTATTACAACCTGGTCCCCTCTTAAACACTGGAACGTGACAGAAAACTCTAAAGTTGCAGTTGTAGGTTTGGGTGGATTAGGCCATATGGCTATCAAACTGGCAAAAGGCTTGGGCGCAGAAGTGACCTTGTTCTCCAGAACTCCGGGAAAGACCGAAGATGCAAAAGCATTAGGAACTGACCATGTAGTTATCTCAACAGACGAGGAGCAGATGAAATCCGTTTCCAATAAATTTGATTTGATTATCGATACTGTTCCTTATGAGCACGACATCAATCCTTACATGCAGACTTTGACTGTAAACGGAACTTTAGTTCTGGTTGGCTTCATTGGCGAGTTTGAGAATGATGCTGTAAGTACAAGACCGATGATTTATAAAAGACGCTCTGTTGCAGGTTCATTGATTGGCGGTATCAAAGAAACACAGGAGATGCTGGATTTCTGTGGTGAGAAAAACATTGTTTCTGACATCGAAATCATCAATATACAGGACATCAACAATGCTTACGAAAGGATGCTAAAAAGTGATGTGAAGTACAGATTTGTTATCGATATGAAAAGCCTGAAGAATTAATTTTAATTCAATTCAAAAATAAAAAAGAGAGGACATCTGGTGTTCTCTCTTTTAGTTTAGAGGATTTCTCAGGTCAAAATTTAGACAAGACTAAAGCATCTTAAAAAAAACCTCCGTATGTTTTGCTAAAAAGACACGTACGTTTTAGTTAAAAGATACGTGCGTTTTGAGGCACCCTTGGGAACACCCTATCCATCGGACTTGCAGAAGTCCATTTTTTTAATATCTAGAAGTTACTTTTTAGACTTAAAAATGGTTTCAAAACCATCAGTTTCCCATCGATAGGTTGATTAGTTTTTAAGCTTTTTATCTTGAATTGAATATTGAAATTCTCGCAGATTTAGCAAATCGCACATATTTTTAGTCCTAATTTATTTGCAAAAACAGTTTTATCAGGATGGTGATTTAAAAATAAAATCCCGACTCTTTTGAAGAATCGGGATTGATATGTTAAGAGAAATATCTTAAGCCTGAACGTTGTTACCTCCTAATACGAAAGGTTCAACTTCTTTGATCTCTCCGAATTGTTGCTCATAGTTAGCAATATTCTGCTGAAGTGCAGCTAAAACTCTTTTAGCGTGAAGCGGAGCAACGATAACTCTGCTTCTTACTTTAGCCTGCTGTACACCTGGCATCAATTGGATAAAATCCAAAACAAATTCTGATGGTGAGTGGTTTACTAAAGCTAAGTTAGCATAAACACCAGCAGCTACCATTTCATTAAGCTCAATATTGATGTTGTTTGGATCTTGATTTTGGTTGTTGTCCATTTTGTTTAATTTATTTTGTTTAAAATTTGAAATTTGAGATTGTGAAAATATAAAAAATAATTTCAAACCTCAAATTTCAAATGAATTTATTAGTTAATATCTTCGAATTCTTTTCTAGAACCTACGATGACGTTTTGGTAATCTTTAAGACCTGTACCTGCAGGGATTCTGTGTCCTACAATTACGTTTTCCTTAAGACCATTCAAGAAGTCGATTTTTCCGGAAACCGCCGCTTCATTAAGAACCTTGGTTGTTTCCTGGAATGACGCTGCTGACATAAATGACTTAGTCTGTAACGCCGCTCTTGTAATACCCTGTAATACAGGTGTAGCTGTTGCAGGAAGCGCCTCTCTTACTTCAACTAGAGCTTGATCTTCTCTCTTCAGCTTCGAGTTCTCGTCTCTCAGTTCTCTTGCAGTAATCATTTGTCCCGCTTTGAAAACCTTAGAATCTCCCGGCTCTACAACAACCTTCAGTCCGAAAACTCTGTTGTTCTCTTCCAAGAAATCATATTTGTGCTCAAGCGCACCTTCCAGGAACTGAGTATCTCCTCCATCAACAATCTCAACTTTTGTCATCATCTGACGAACAATAATCTCGAAATGCTTATCATCAATCTTCACCCCTTGCAAACGGTAAACCTCTTGGATCTCGTTAACCAAGTATTCCTGAACCGCAGTTGGACCTTTGATTCTCAAAATATCGTCCGGTGTGATAGAACCGTCAGACAATGGATCACCAGCATAAACGAAGTCATTTTCCTGTACCAAAATCTGGTTTGATAATTTCACTAGATATTTCTTGATCTCTCCGGTTTTAGCCTCTACGATTAATTCACGGTTACCTCTCTTGATTTTACCGTAAGAAACAACTCCATCAATCTCGGTTACTACCGCTGGGTTAGAAGGATTTCTAGCTTCGAATAATTCGGTAACTCTTGGAAGACCTCCGGTGATATCCCCTGCTTTTGCAGATTTTCTTGGGATCTTGATCAGGACTTTACCAGCCTTGATTTTTTCACCATCGTTTACCATAAGGTGGGCTCCTACCGGTAAGTTGTAAGCTTTTTGCTCAACACCTTTAGAATCTACCACTTTCAAAGTAGGTACGGCTTTCTTATTTCTGGATTCAGAGATTACTTTCTCTTCGAAACCTGTTTGTTCGTCGATCTCCAATTGGAAGGAAACACCCTGGATGATATCTTCATATTCAACCTTACCGGAAGTTTCTGCAATGATAACCGCGTTATACGGATCCCATCTTGCGATAAGATCACCTTTTTTCACTTTATCACCCGGCGATACAGACAATACAGATCCATAAGGAACGTTAGCTACCATGATTGGTGTTCTGGCTTCGTTATCGGCAACCAATCTGAATTCTGTTGAACGGGAAACAACGATATCCGCTGAGTTACCTTCTTCATCTTCAGACTTAATAGTTCTAACTTCATCCATCTCAACAATACCGTCACGTTTTGCAACAATACTTGGATTTTCTGAGATGTTACCTGCAGTACCCCCTTGGTGGAAAGTTCTTAGTGTTAACTGAGTTCCCGGCTCACCAATAGACTGTGCAGCGATTACACCAACAGCTTCTCCCATATGGATTCCTTTTCCTGTTGCAAGGTTACGTCCGTAACACTTAGCACAGATACCTTTCTTAGCTTCACAAGTTAATGGAGAACGAACTTCAACAGCTTCGATTCCGGCATCCTCGATTTGCTTAGCAACCGCTTCAACGATTAATTCATCAGCGTTAGCCAATAATTCATCAGTTTCAGGGTGGTAAATATTGTGAAGAGAAACTCTACCAAGGATTCTATCAGAGATTCTTTCTACGATATCATCGTTTTTCTTAAGTGCAGTCACTTCTGTCCCTCTCAATGTTCCACAGTCGTCTTCCGTAATGATAACGTCCTGTGCAACGTCTACCAATCTTCTGGTCAAGTAACCAGCATCGGCCGTTTTAAGAGCGGTATCTGCAAGACCTTTACGAGCACCGTGGGTAGAGATAAAGTATTCCAAGATCGATAAACCTTCTTTAAAGTTGGCAACGATCGGGTTTTCGATGATCTCTGCTCCAACAGAACCAGCTTTTTGTGGTTTTGCCATCAAACCTCTCATACCGGATAACTGACGGATCTGTTCCTTAGAACCCCTCGCACCAGAATCAAGCATCATAAATACAGAGTTGAATCCGCCTTGGTCAGACTTCATTCTGCTCATAATCATTTCAGTAAGACCTGCATTGGTATTAGTCCAAACGTCGATTACCTGATTATAACGTTCTGTATCTGTAATAAGACCCATGTTATAGTTAGCCTTGATCTCATCAACATTCTCAACAGCCTGAGCAATCATTGCTTTTTTCTCTGCAGGGATCACGATATCTCCAAGACTGAATGAAAGACCTCCTTTGAATGCGTTAGCATATCCAAGGTTTTTCATATCATCCAAGAACTTAACCGTCGTTGGGAAATCTGTATCCGCAAGGATCTGACCAATTACATTTCTAAGAGATTTCTTAGTCAATAATTCGTCTACATATCCAACTTGTTCCGGTACAATCTGGTTGAACAAGATTCTACCAACCGTTGTGTTCGTTAATTTAGTCACAATCTCGCCGTTCTCTTTGATTGGAAGACGACATCTTACTTTTGCGTTAAGAGACACTTGCCCTTCTGCATAAGCAATCTCAACTTCTTCCGGAGAATAGAAAGCCAGACCTTCACCTTTTACTTTGTAATCCTCAGTAGAATGAGCTTCTTTGGTCATAAAATACAGACCCAAAACCATGTCCTGAGAAGGTACCGTAATTGGAGAACCGTTTGCCGGGTTCAGGATATTCTGAGAACCTAACATTAATAACTGAGCTTCCAAAATTGCTTCTGGTCCTAACGGTAAGTGAACCGCCATCTGGTCACCATCGAAATCGGCGTTGAAAGCCGTTGTTACCAATGGGTGAAGTTGGATCGCTTTACCTTCAATCATCTTAGGCTGGAACGCCTGGATACCCAATCTGTGAAGCGTAGGTGCTCTGTTCAGAAGAACAGGGTGACCTTTCATCACATTTTCAAGGATATCATAAACTACAGGCTCTTTTCTGTCGATGATTCTCTTAGCTGATTTTACTGTTTTTACAATTCCTCTCTCAATTAGTTTTCTAATGATAAACGGTTTGTAAAGCTCAGCAGCCATATCTTTTGGCAGACCACACTCGTGCAATTGTAAGCTAGGACCTACAACAATAACCGAACGCGCTGAGTAATCTACCCTTTTTCCCAATAAGTTCTGACGGAAACGACCTTGCTTACCTTTCAATGAATCAGAAAGTGATTTCAATGGTCTGTTGGATTCCGACTTAACAGCAGAAGATTTTCTGGTGTTATCGAACAATGAATCTACTGATTCCTGAAGCATACGCTTCTCGTTTCTCAAGATTACTTCCGGAGCTTTGATCTCCAATAATCTCTTCAAACGGTTGTTTCTAATAATAACTCTTCTATAAAGGTCATTAAGATCAGAAGTTGCGAAACGTCCTCCATCCAATGGAACCAATGGTCTTAGTTCTGGTGGTATGATAGGAAGAACTCTCATAATCATCCATTCCGGACGGTTGATCATTCTTGTATTAGCCGCTCTAAGCGCTTCTACAACATTAAGTCTCTTAAGAGCCTCTGTTCTTCTTTGCTTAGAAGACTCGTTGTGCGCTTTGTGTCTCAAATCGAATGATAATGAATCTAGGTCAATTCTTCTCAGCAATTCTTCAACCGCTTCCGCTCCCATTTTAGCAACGAATTTATTCGGATCAGAATCATCAAGATATTGATTCTCTACAGGAAGTGTCTCCAGAACATCCAGATATTCTTCTTCTGTCAGGAATTCTTTATCATCGAAATCTGAACCGTCTGCTTTCTTAGCAATACCTTGCTGAATCACTACATATCTCTCGTAGTAGATAATCATATCCAATTTCTTGGAAGGAATTCCTAACAGATAACCAATTTTGTTCGGTAAAGAACGGAAATACCAGATGTGAGCCACAGGCACAACAAGGTTGATGTGTCCAATTCTCTCTCTACGTACTTTTTTCTCTGTAACTTCTACCCCACATCTATCACAAACAATCCCTTTGTAACGGATTCTTTTGTATTTTCCACAAGCACATTCGTAGTCTTTTACAGGACCAAAGATCTTCTCGCAGAACAAACCGTCTCTTTCCGGCTTGTGCGTACGATAGTTGATCGTTTCCGGTTTTAGAACTTCTCCTCTCGATTCCTGAAGAATGGATTCTGGTGAAGCTAAACCAATAGTGATTTTATTAAATCGACTTGTTTTATTTTTATTTGACATTTTTTGATCAGATTTTAGATTTTAGATTTTAGATTTTAGATCAAATGCTAATGCACAGAAACTAAGACCATCTAAAATTCATCATTTAAAATTTAAAATTATTCTTCAAGTCTTACATCAAGTCCAAGACCTTGTAACTCGTGAAGTAATACGTTGAAAGATTCCGGAATACCAGGTTCTGGCATTGCTTCACCTTTTGCAATCGCTTCGTAAGTTTTTGCTCTACCAATCACGTCATCCGACTTCACCGTCAGGATTTCTCTCAAGATATTTGATGCTCCGAATGCTTCAAGAGCCCAAACCTCCATCTCTCCAAATCTCTGACCTCCGAATTGCGCTTTACCTCCTAATGGCTGTTGCGTAATCAATGAGTAAGGTCCGATAGAACGTGCGTGCATCTTATCATCTACCATGTGTCCTAACTTCAACATATAGATCACACCAACCGTTGCAGGCTGAGTAAATCTCTCACCTGTACCACCGTCATAAAGGTGTGTGTTTCCGAATTTAGGAAGACCTGCCTGGTCTGTATATTCAGTGATTTGTTCTAAGCTAGCACCGTCAAAGATTGGTGTAGCGAATTTCAAACCTAACTGCTTACCAGCCCATCCAAGAACAGTTTCGTAGATCTGCCCGATGTTCATACGAGAAGGTACCCCAAGTGGATTCAGTACGATATCTACTGGTGTTCCATCCTCAAGGAACGGCATATCTTCTTCACGAACGATTCTTGAAACGATACCTTTGTTACCGTGACGACCAGCCATTTTATCACCAACATTCAGTTTACGTTTCTTAGCGATGTAAACTTTAGCTAATTTGATAATACCTGCAGGTAACTCGTCTCCGATAGATAATGCAAACTTCTCACGGTTTTTAACACCCGAAAGATCGTTGTATTTAATTTTATAATTATGGATTAACTGCTTGATCAATTCATTTTTGTCAGCATCAACAGTCCAGTCAGAACCACTGATGTTTACATAATCTTCAACAGACTGAAGCAACTTCAAAGTGAACTTGGTTCCTTTACCGATTACTTCTTCATCAAGATCGTTTTTCACACCTTGAGAAGTTTTACCGGAAACTAAAGTATTCAACTTGTCAATCAAAGTATTTCTTAAATCGTCAAACTTATTTTTGTAAGTATTTTCGATTTCCTCCAACTTGATTTTTTCTTCGCTTCTTTTCTTTTTGTCCTTGATGTTTCTGGAGAACAATTTTTTGTTGATAACAACTCCTCTAAGAGAAGAATCTGCCTTAAGAGAAGCATCTTTTACGTCACCAGCTTTGTCCCCGAAGATCGCTCTAAGAAGTTTCTCTTCCGGCGTTGGATCAGATTCACCTTTAGGTGTGATTTTCCCGATAAGGATATCACCAGGCTTCACTTCTGCTCCAATACGGATCATACCGTTCTCATCAAGATCTTTAGTCGCTTCTTCAGAAACGTTCGGAATATCTGCTGTCAATTCTTCCATACCTAATTTGGTATCTCGAACTTCCAAAGAATATTCATCAACGTGAATAGAAGTGAACCAGTCTTCACGAACAACTTTCTCATTGATTACGATCGCATCCTCGAAGTTGTAACCTTTCCAAGGCATGAATGCAACTACTAAGTTTCTACCAAGCGCTAATTCTCCGTTTTCAGTTGCATAACCGTCGCAAAGAACCTGACCTTTTTCCACTGTATCACCAACTCTTACGTTTGGTCTCAATGTAATCGTTGTACTCTGGTTAGTTTTTCTGAACTTAGTTAAGTTGTAAGTTTTAGTTGCAGAATCGAAGTTAACCAAGTCATCTTCCTCGCTTCTTTCGTATTTAATTACAATTCTCTCAGCATCAACATATTCTACAACACCATTACCTTCTGCATTGATCAGGATTCTAGAATCTTTTGCGACTTGTTTTTCCAAACCAGTACCAACAATTGGTGCCTGAGGTTTCAATAATGGAACAGCCTGACGCATCATGTTAGATCCCATCAATGCACGGTTCGCATCATCATGCTCCAAGAAAGGAATTAATGATGCAGAGATACCGGAAATCTGGTTAGGAGCAACGTCTATCAAATCTACCTGCTGAGGTTCTACAACCGGATAATCTCCGTCCAAACGAGCAATAATTCTGTCCGTTTCGAAGTTACCGTCATCACTCAAAGCCACGTTTGCCTGAGCAATTACTCGGTTTTCTTCATCTTCTGCATTCAGATATATCGGTTTAGCCTGAAGATCTACTTTTCCATCCTCTACTTTTCTATATGGTGTCTCGATAAAACCAAGGTTGTTAATTTTTGCATACATACCCAAAGAAGAAATCAAACCGATGTTTGGTCCTTCCGGTGTTTCGATCGGACAAATTCTACCGTAGTGTGTGTGGTGAACGTCTCGAACCTCAAAACCTGCTCTTTCTCTTGATAAACCACCAGGCCCTAGTGCAGAAAGTCTACGCTTGTGCGTGATTTCTGAAAGCGGGTTGGTCTGGTCCATGAACTGAGAAAGCTGGTTAGTTCCGAAGAATGAATTGATCACTGATGTTAATGTCTTAGCATTAACCAAATCAAGTGGTGTAAAGATCTCGTTATCTCTAACGTTCATTCTTTCTTTGATTGTTCTGGCAATTCTGGAAAGACCTACACCAAACTGACCTGACAATTGCTCACCAACAGTTTTGATTCTTCTGTTTGATAAGTGGTCGATATCATCAACTTCAGCCTTAGAGTTAACCAATTCGATCAAGTGTTTTACGATAGAGATGATATCTTCTTTCGTCAAAACCTGATTATCTTCAGAAATGTTAAGACCTAATTTTTTGTTCAATCTGTAACGACCAACTTCACCTAATGAATATCTCTGCTCGGAGAAGAATAATTTTTCAATGATTCCTCTTGCAGTTTCCTCATCCGGCGCATCAGCATTTCTTAACTGACGATAGATGTACTCTACCGCTTCTTTTTCAGAGTTCGTAGGGTCTTTTTGTAATGTATTCTGGATGATAGAGAATTCATTAGAATTTTCTTTGTGAATCAAGATAGACTTAACTCCGGAATCCAAAATAATATCAAGGTGCTCTTTTTCAAGAACAGTTTCTCTGTCTAGGATGATCTCGTTTCTTTCGATAGAAACAACCTCACCTGTATCCTCGTCTACGAAGTCTTCGAACCAAGTGTTCAATACTCTCGCAGCCAAAGTTCTACCTTCTACTTTTTTAAGAGCCGCTTTAGAAACTTTCACTTCTTCTGCCAGGTCAAAAATCTGAAGAATCTCTTTATCAGATTCGTAACCGATTGCTCTTAGTAATGTTGTTAAAGGTAATTTTTTCTTACGGTCGATATAAGCGTACATAACGCTGTTGATATCGGTTGTAAATTCCATCCAAGATCCTTTGAAAGGGATAATTCTTGAATAGTACAATTTGGTTCCGTTGGCGTGGTAAGTCTGTCCGAAGAATACCCCCGGAGATCTGTGTAACTGAGTTACGATCACACGCTCTGCCCCATTGATAATAAATGAACCAGAAGGTGTCATATAAGGAACCGGACCTAAATATACATCCTGAACCACAGTTTGAAAATCCTCGTGTTCAGGGTCTGTACAATACAATTTAAGTCTAGCTTTTAGAGGAACTGAATAAGTCAATCCTCTTTCTACGCACTCATCAATAGAGTAACGTGGAGAGTCTACAAGATAATCTAAAAACTCAAGTACAAACTGGTTTCTAGAATCTGTAATTGGAAAATTTTCCTGAAACGTTTTGTAAAGAGATTCTTTTTGTCGTTCTTCAGGAAGCGTGTCTAACTGGAAAAACTCCTTGAAAGACTGGATTTGGATGTCCAAAAAGTCAGGTGTTTCGATTTTACCTTTCGCAGAAGAAAAGTTAATTCTCTCATTACCTTGAACTTTAGGAGCGGCCTGTGTTTTACTCATAAAATTATAAGAAAAAAGGGTTAAAAAATATTTTGTTTAAAAAAAATATCAGAAACCAGATAAAGAGAAAGAAAAAAGAGAAAGACTTTTGATGTTTGGCGCTATCAGAAGAAGTCTTGATTCTTGAATCTTTGTCCTTGATTCTAATTTCTAACTGCAACGCCGGTATATCTTTTCACGGAGTAGTGCAAAATATTTTTATTTTCTAAAGGCGTAATTAAAATATACAAACAAGAAATCCTCTTTCATAAAATGAAAGAGTTACACATTGATTACAGTATATTAATTATTAGCGCCAAAAGAACTGCAAATTTAAGTAAAAAAATTCATATATACAAAAAAACCACTTCGCAAAGAAGTGGTTTAGAAATATTTAGATTTAAAAATTTATGGCTTAGTCCAGAAAGACCATTCTCTACCATTATAAACAGCCAATTGCTGAGGTGTTGTTCCTGTGACATACACCATCATTCCTGCAGTTGGATTGACGATGTCGGTGTAGGAATTCACTCTTGGCAAGACCATCGCTTTATTGGCATCACCTAACACCAATATCCCCGGAGTTGTATCTGTCGCGGGATTACCTCCGATTAAAGTTTTAGCTGCAGAATTTTCAGCATTGGCATCAGGAACATTAGCTGTTGTCGGCGTATATGCACCAGCAGACAAATCCGTCCAGCTAGCTACTGTGGTTGCATTAGCTGTTGTGGATGTACCGAATTTAACTTTCTGATCATTGCTATCGAAAATCAAGGTACCAGGAACTGCAGATGCCACATTCGCAGCCGCTGTTACCCAAGGTAAAACTATTCCTCTCGCGCCACCACTAGCATTTCCAAACTCTAAAGACACTGTTGCATTAGCTGGAGTGTAAGGACTTGATTTTCCAATCGTGACCTGGCCAAAGCTAATCCCTGAAATCAATATTACTAATGATACTATATATGTTTTCATATTTTTTTATTGGTTAAAATCGTTACAAGTTTGTTTTGTGTAGCAGAACCATCCTGTACCGTCATACATCTTGAGACAGTTAGCTGTTGTATCATACACCAACATTCCAACCACTGGTGTAATTGAACTAAGAGCAGATGTCGGAACTCTATTGATTACAAAGCCTTTTGTTTTTGCATCTAAAGCTGTATAAGCACCGTTCACTTTGGTCGGCCAATCACTTGTATTGCCTCCTGCTCTGGAAAGAGCCGTAATTCCGTGGTTAGTTGGCAAAGTTGTTCCAGATGTAGTTGCCGGACGGAAACATCTTCCACATTCGGCATCAGTAGCTGCCGCATTTTGGGAAGTGCCTATACCTTGCCCTATATCCGATGTTCCATCCGTATTGTCAACAATACCAGCCAGATTGGAAGGATTTGTAGTAGAATTAAAGTTGTAGTTTGCATAATTAACCAATTGCGGCACTCCGCTAGAAGAAGCAGATGTGCTTATAATCTGAGCTGGCGTGCCCGTAGTCACACCATTATAAGTAGTTTTAATCTGACCTCGATAAGCATAATTTGCGTCGGTATTAGGCAATGTTAATCTATGAACCTGATCATAACGAACAGCTTCACTGCCTTCGATTGCATCGGGACAACCATCACCATCACTATCTACATCAAATTGATTAGAAATCCCATCTGAATCAGGATCGCAGAATCCATTTTTAACACCATTTCCACGACCTGTAATATATGTAGGCCCCACAACTAACTGACTTAGGACGATAGAGTTGGATCCAGTTCTGTTCCAGGTAATTGTATTAAAAGTATTCCCATTGTATAATTGTAAAGGGTAAAGCTGCCCTCCACTTGTTTTACTTCCATACATACTCACAGAGCCATTCTTGTGAATAATAATTCTAACAAGTGGATTAGTAGAATTTCCTGTCATGTTATAAATCTGAGGAACAGTTCCGTTACCATAAGTTGCCCCGTCAACAAACCTCACGTTATCAGTCTGATCCGGCTGAAACTCTAGTTTCGAAGTTGAAAGATCAACACCATTAATATTCAAATTAAATGAATTATCAAGTGTATAAACATCGAAAATAAAACCTAAATCCGCTGCTGGTGCATTAAAAGTATAAGTATTACCGTCCGCAACACTGTAATTAACATCCACCACACTTTCCGGACATTCGAAAATATCTAGAATACCATCATTATCAGAATCTAAATCCAGTATATCCGGGATACCGTCCCCATCAAGATCACGTTCAATAACAGCATTAAAATCACAGGTAGTTGTACTTCCATTAATATTATAAGTAAGTGTTCTTGTACCATTGCTACCAGTACCATTATAAGTAACCGGAATATCAATATATGTTGTCGTTGAAGTTACGTTAACATCCGTGAAACTGGTCGCAAAATCTGTCCCGGAAATATTAATTCTATATGTTCCCGGACCATAAACTGTAGAAATCGGCACTCTAAGAGTTTTCGTAGAACTTACACCTGCAACAAAAGGTGTAGTTTCCACAATTGATGCGCCACCACAATTAAAAATGAAAGGGATATAATATGGTACCGATGCCAAATCCTGATTAGTTGCATTAAGGCCAGTAAACCCTGTATACGTTCGTAAAAAAGTTGAGGCACCTGTAGAAATATTAATATTGTAGAAATTTAATTGCGTATCATTATTTACCGAAACCGCATATACTAATCCATTCAGATAAGCCAAACCTCTAACATTACCTACGGTCGTACTACTACTGTTAGTTGTTGTAGCTGTATATGTACCAACCGGGCCAGTAATGGTAGTAACTCTTGTAGCAGTTAAAGCAACAGGATCGATTCTATAGAGGTATCTCGTAAACGTTGTACCGTTTGTCGTATTTTGTAAAATAACATATATAAAGTTCTGATAATCAAAAAATGTATCTGTTGCCCAAATAGTTGAAGTATTACCTCCTGTGCCATTCCAGGCAGCATCACCAGTTACAGTTCCTAAATTTGAATATGTAGGATAAATTTGATACAAATTTTTAGTCGTATTACTAAAACCATAAGTTACTCCAGAAGGGTTTCCATCAGTTTTAGGGACATTATTAGTTCCTATACCACCAATAAGTGGACCTGCTGCAGGAATACTCTGACCTGTAGAAACAGTATTTTTATATATTGTACTTCCAGCTGCAGTATTGGAATGAATAAAAACCAAACCTGTAGGGTTACCTGCAGGCGTATCATAACCTACCGCCAAGTTACTTATTCTTTCCGGAGTACTGCCAGAATAGTTAGGTGTTGCTAATGGTGCAGGAAATGTTGCCGGTACGCCAGTAACATCGTATACCCTACCGGTAGCAGAAACGGATAAATACAATCTATCAACAGCTTGAGAAAAGAGCAAGTGATTACCCAATAAAAAAGCCACTACTATTAAAAGTAGATTTAATTTTTTCATAAAAGATTATTATTAATAAATGAATAATTTGCTTTGAGAAATTATTCCCAAAGAAAATGTTTAGTAAAAAAGCTTATGATCAATTAAATCTGTGGAGGTGGCCTTACAGAAAAAGCAGCGAGTTTAATCTGTAATGTACAGCTGTCATTTGTAAAAAAATAATTGGTAGAATATAAGAAGTCTAATGATGAACGCGAATAATTTTCATAATAAATTATAAAGTGCTTAGCACTATGATAATCGTTACTGGGAGATATGAAAGAAATATTTCCCGAACCGGTTCCTGTCAGAAACCGACTACCGTCAAGACCATTAGAAATTTTCAGAGCTATTTCTTTTTCAGGTAAATCCGGTATTTCAGTAGTCTTTTTTTCCTTAGAAACTAACAGTTTCTTCTCAGACTTAGCTCTTTCGGAGTTTTGTTTTGTAGAAGACCGTACATCAGAATTTTTTGCAATAATCTTTATTTCATCATCATTAATTTTAATGACTTTGGAATATTGCTGTAAGTTTTTGCTTTTTGATATTTGCTCATTAAAGGCTTCATCTTTGGAATAGATAACGGCGTCTCCAACGATAGTAATCCCCGCTGTAGGAACAGACTCATCATGTTTTATTTCCTGAGCAGAAAGAGAAAGAAATGAAAAAAAGGTAAGTAAAACAGAAAATTGCCAGCATTTAAATGATATACTGGCATAATCTTTTACTTTCTCACAGAAAGGAAATAAACTTTTTTTCACTTTGCAAAATTAATAAAAATAACTACTTATGAGCCAATGATAAGAAAATTTAACATAAAAAAAAGCGACAAGTCGTTGACTTGTCGCTTTTGATATTATTGAGTAATGATTACTTCAATTCTACTTCAGCACCAGCTTCTTCAAGTTGCTTCTTAAGCGCTTCAGCTTCGTCTTTTGGAACACCTTGCTTGATTGGAGCAGGAGCACCATCTACCATATCTTTAGCTTCTTTAAGACCAGCACCAGTTAAATCTTTTACCAATTTAACAACAGCTAATTTAGAAGCACCTGCAGACTTAAGAATTACATCGAATTCTGTTTTTTCTTCAGCAGCTTCACCTGCACCACCTGCAGCAACTACTACTGCAGCAGCAGCTGGTTCAATTCCATACTCATCCTTAAGGATAGCAGCTAATTCGTTTACGTCTTTTACTGTTAAGTTTACTAGCGTTTCAGCTAAATTTTTTAATTCTGACATTGTTGTAATGTTTTTTGTTGAATGTTTTATTTATTTTTTTGAGTGTAATTATTCAGCACTTGGAGTTTCCTCTGTGCTTTCAGCAGATGCTTCTGGAGCTTCTTCTGCTGCCGGAGTTTCTTCTTTAGCTTCTTCTACCGCAGGTGCAGCTTCTTCAGCTTTAGCTTCAACAGTTTCCGGTTTGTTTTGTAGCGCAGAAAGAACGTTTCTGATTGGAGACTGAAGCAATCCGATGATTTCACCGATCATTTCTTCTCTAGACTTGATGTTAGCCAAAGTCTCGAGGTTATTGTCACCAACATAGAAAGTTTCCTGAACAAAAGCAGACTTAAGAGCCGGCTTTTCTTCTTTCTTTCTGAAGTCTTTGATTAATTTTGCAGGAGCGTTAGCTGTTTCTGAAATCATTACAGCAGAGTTACCTTTGAAAGTACTAAACATTTCTGAATAGTCTACACCTTCAATCTGCTCCATTGCTTTTTGCAAAAGTGTATTTTTAACAACTTTTACTTTGATATTTTGTTTGAAAGCCTGTCTTCTGAAATCAGAAGATTTTCCAGCGTTCAATCCCTCCAGATCTGCTACATAAACTACTTTTGCACCCTCAAGCAAATCTTTGATCTCTTGTATTGCTACAACTTTTTGGTCTTTTGTCATTGTCTTTAGGATTTAAATTAGTTAACAGATTTAGTATCAATTGCAATTCCGGGACTCATTGTAGAAGACAAATAGATACTCTTCACATAAGTTCCTTTAGCAGCAGTCGGCTTCAACTTGATTAATGTCTGGATTAATTCCTGAGCATTTTCCTTAATTTTAGCAGCATCAAAAGACACTTTTCCAATTCCTGCGTGGATAATACCATATTTATCTACTTTGAAGTCGATTTTACCAGACTTAACTTCCGTTACAGCCTTACCAACTTCCATAGTTACAGTTCCAGACTTAGGATTTGGCATCAAACCTCTTGGCCCTAAAACCCTACCTAATGGTCCTAATTTACCCATTACAGCTGGCATAGTTACAATAACGTCAACATCTGTCCAACCTTCTTTGATTTTTTGCAAGTATTCATCAAGACCTACATAATCAGCGCCAGCTTCTTTAGCTTCTGCTTCTTTATCTGGAGTTACCAATGCCAATACTTTAACATCTTTACCAGTACCGTGAGGAAGAGATACAACACCTCTTACCATTTGGTTTGCTTTTCTCGGATCTACACCCAGTCTGACAGCTATATCCACAGATGCGTCAAACTTTGCGAAATTCACTTCTTTTACCAAAGCAGATGCTTCGTCAAGATTGTAAATTTTGTTTTTTTCTACTTTGCTTAAAGCTTCTTTTTGCTTCTTCGTTAATTTTGCCATTTCTCTAAGTTTTAAGCGTTAGTTGGTTTAGTTCCTGTTACTCTCAATCCCATAGATCTAGCAGTACCTGCAACCATAGAAAGAGCAGAATCCATTGTAAAGCAGTTAAGGTCTGCCATTTTATCTTCCGCGATTTTCTTTACCTGATCCCAAGATACAGAACCTACTTTGTTTCTGTTTGGTTCACCGGAACCTCCTTTGATCTTTGCAGCATCCATCAGCTGGATTGCAGCAGGAGGCGTTTTGATTACGAATTCAAAAGATTTGTCTTCGTACACAGTAATAACTACTGGCAAAACCTGCCCAGGCTTATCCTGAGTTCTTCCGTTAAATTGTTTACAAAACTCCATGATGTTCACACCCGCAGAACCCAAAGCCGGACCTACTGGTGGAGAAGGGTTAGCAGCGCCACCTTTCACCTGAAGTTTTACCATTTTAAAGACTTTTTTAGCCATTTTTTGTTGTTTAAATTTGAATAATTAATGAGTTTGGAAGCATTTATTATTCAGCGGGTTATCCATTCTCACATTGGACAGTCCCACTTTTCAGGTTGCAAAAATAAGAATAATTTTCTAACCTGCAATAACTTAAGCGATTATTTTATTAAAATAGAAAAGCCCTTCAACAAATTGAAAGGCTTTTTAATATTTTTAGTAAGTAATTATACTTTTTCTACCTGCATATAACTCAACTCCATTGGCGTTTTTCTTCCGAAAATAAGAACGGAAACTTCAATTTTCTTCTTATCTTCAAGGATTTTTTCAACTGTCCCGTTGAATCCGTTGAAAGGTCCATCTATAACTTTAACATTTTCTCCTACAATGAATGGGATCTCAACATCAGTAGCAAATTCCGAAAGTTCATCCATTCTTCCAAGCATTCTGTTGACTTCAGATTTTCTCATTGGAACCGGATCTCCTCCTTTTGTCAGACTCAAGAAAGAAATTACCCCAGGAATATTCTTGATTGTGTGAGGAACTTCACCTACCAGATTAGCTTCCACCATAAGATAACCAGGATAGTAAGGCTTCTCTTTTGGAACTTTCTTACCATTTCTGATTTGTATTACTTTCTCCATAGGAATCACCACCTGAGTCACATATTGTTCGAAACCTAAACGTTTCATTTCGTTCTCAATGTAGTTTTTAACTTTATTTTCCTGGCCGCTAATAGCTTTCAGCACATACCATTTCAATTCGCTCATGAGGAAAGTAATTTTGGATTAATTAAATAGATTAATAAAAGTCGCAATAAAATTCTTTATAGTAACACTGAATAAAGAATCTACTCCAAATGTAAATAAAGCAAGTATTATAGTTGTAACAGCTACGACTATAGTAGAAGACTGTAAGTCCGGCCATTTTGGCCACTCCACCTTATCTTTGAATTCTGTATAAGAACCTTTTAAAAAATTAATTAATGAGCTCATATTTTATATTTGCACGGGCACAAGGATTCGAACCCTGATCAACGGTTTTGGAGACCGGTATCCTACCATTGGACGATGCCCGTAGATTTAAAAGTTCCGTAAGCTTCCTTACGGAACTTTTATATTTTGATTAAGAATTAATCTAGAATTTCAGTTACCTGACCAGCACCTACTGTTCTACCTCCTTCTCTGATCGCAAATCTAAGACCTACGTTAAGAGCGATTGGTTGTAACAATTCTACAGTGATTGTCAAGTTATCACCAGGCATTACCATTTCTACACCTTCTGGTAAGAAGATCTCACCTGTAACGTCAGTAGTTCTTACGTAGAACTGAGGACGGTATTTGTTGTGGAATGGAGTGTGACGTCCACCTTCTTCTTTAGAAAGGATATAAACCTCAGCTTTGAATTTTTTGTGTGGCTTCACAGAATCTTTCTTAGCGATAACCATACCTCTCTTGATGTCAGTCTTTTCAATACCTCTCAACAAAAGACCTACGTTATCACCAGCTTCACCTCTGTCTAGGATCTTTCTGAACATCTCAACCCCTGTAATTGTAGAAGTTAATTTTTCATCACCCATACCAACGATATCAACAGGATCACCTGTGTTGATAACACCAGCCTCGATTCTACCAGTTGCCACAGTACCTCTACCAGTAATAGAGAATACGTCTTCGATTGGCATCAAGAATGGCTTATCCTGATCTCTAACTGGCAATTCGATCCAGTTATCAACAGCCGCCATAAGTTCGTCGATTTTCTCAACCCATTTAGCATCACCGTTAAGACCACCTAAAGCAGACCCTTGGATCACTGGAGAGTTATCTCCGTCATATTCGTAAGAAGAAAGAAGATCTCTAACTTCCAATTCTACTAATTCTAATAACTCAGCATCGTCAACCATGTCAACTTTGTTCATGAAAACAACGATTCTTGGTACGTTTACCTGACGGCAAAGTAGGATATGCTCTCTAGTTTGAGGCATTGGACCATCTGTTGCAGCAACTACAAGGATAGCTCCATCCATTTGAGCAGCACCAGTTACCATGTTCTTTACATAATCCGCGTGACCTGGACAGTCAACGTGAGCGTAATGTCTGTTTTCAGTTTCGTATTCTACGTGAGCTGTATTAATTGTAATACCTCTTTCTTTTTCTTCTGGAGCAGAGTCAATAGAAGAGAAGTCTTTCTTTTCAGCTAAACCTTTATCTGATAATACTTTTGTAATAGCAGCAGTCAAGGTAGTTTTACCATGGTCAACGTGACCAATAGTACCAATGTTCAAGTGCGGTTTGTTACGATTAAACGTTTCCTTTGCCATGATTTTAATATTTAATTTATTTAACTATTGTTTTTTTCGGTCTGCAAATATAATGAATTTTTAAATATTAAAAATTATTTTCTATAAAAATTAACGATATGATATTCAATAAAAATATCTGCTCATTATTTTTGCAAAACCGGAAGCAAATTTACATTAACCCAACATAAAAATGATTCCAAAAAAAATCCTGAATATTCTTTCAGGATCTTACATGAGCCAACTACGGGATTTGAACCCGTGACCTCTTCCTTACCAAGGAAGCACTCTACCCCTGAGCTAAGTCGGCCTAAAAAAAAATCACATTCCGTAAGGTTTGTGATTCTTGAGCGGAAGACGGGGGTCGAACCCGCGACATTCAGCTTGGAAGGCTGACGCTCTACCAACTGAGCTACTTCCGCAATTTTTGTTTCCAAAAAATGTTGGTAAACGTGGATGCAAATTTAAAATAAATTTTTGAACTTGCAAATTTTAAATATAAAAAGTGGGGAGAGCAGGATTCGAACCTACGTAGCCGAAGCAGCTGAGTTACAGTCAGCCCCATTTGACCGCTCTGGTATCTCCCCGATACTTTTATATTAGAGCCTCCAGAGGGATTCGAACCCACGACCCCGAGATTACAAATCACGTGCTCTGGCCAACTGAGCTATGGAGGCAAATAGATTTCAAAAGAACTGTCTTTCTGCGCTGCGGTTACTTCCGTTTTGCGAGTGCAAATATGAGACACTTTTTTGAAATCTACAAATATTTTTAGAAAAAAATTTAATTATTTTTTTAAGCTAATTCTTTTTTCTTGATTAACAGTTTCTTAGCCGTTTCAACACATTCGTCTAAACTTTCTTCAAAACTGGCGCAAGTCTTCTTCACTACGATATCATTGCCGGGAATCTTCACAACCAGCTCTATTGTTTTATTTTGTTTCTCTGATGTGTTTTCAACTTTCAGATATACCGCAGACTCAACAATTTTGTCATAAAACGTCTCTAGTTTACTTAATTTTTTTTCAATTCTCTCTTTCAATGGTTCGTGCGGCGTAACACCTGCAGTCTGAATTGTAATCTTCATAATGTCTGATTTTAATGGTTAAACAATGAAAAAAATGTAAAAATCATTTCATATAATTTGTTTTATCAGTTTTCTTTTTCTCTTGGATGTGCATTTCTATAAGCTTCTTTCAACTTCTCTATATTTGCGCTCGTATAGACCTGTGTACTTGCCAAGCTGGAATGTCCCATTATTTTCTGAACTTTAGATATCTCTGCACCCTCGTTCAGAACGTGGGTTGCAAAAGTATGCCTTAAAATATGAGGACTTCTTTTTTGCTTCGAAGTCACTACACTAAAGTACTTATTAACGACCAGATAAACAAACTTTTCACCGAGTTTTTTTCCATTCTTATTAACGAAAAAATAATGCTCGTTTTCGGTATTAGCCGCTCTTATATTAAGATATGTTTGAAAATCTGAAACCAATTCATCCGAAATTGGAATTACTCTGGCTTTGTTCCCCTTACCTATAACTAAGATTTCTTTCTTGGAGAAGTCCACATGATTCAATAAAAGGTTACATAATTCAGATTTTCTGATTCCGGTTTGATATAACGTCTCGATGATTAATTTATCAAGAAGCGTCATTTTACCTTTCTCCTCCACTTCTGTCTTCATCAGCTCCATCTCCTCCTTTGAAAAAGGGATTCGTTTTTCAGCATAGAATTTTAAAGAATCGATGGTTTCCATAGGAGAGACCTTGATCTCTTCCAGCCGAAGCATAAAAGCATAGAAACTGCGAAGTGATGACAACTTCCTGTTAATGCTTCTTTTACTCAAGCCGGAACTACTCAATTCCACTATAAAGTTTTTGATCACTTTTTTATGAACATGAACAATATCCTCCAAAGCTTCCGTCCTGAGAACAAAGGCCGAAAAATCTGACAAATCTTTTTTGTAATTGGTCAATGTGTGTGGTGAATATCTTTTCTCCACTTCGATATACTCCAAGAATCTTTCTACCATAGATATATAAATGCAAAATCACTTCCAAATATAGAAATTCGGAAGTGATTTTTATTATGTTTTGCTAAAAAGAACCTTAAGCTTGTTCTTCTTTGCTCAGGTTTCTTTGTTTGTGAGCTGCTTTAAGTTTAGCTTGTCTCAAAGTTACTGAAGGCTTGATAAATTGTTGTCTAGATCTAAGTTCTTTTACAACTCTAGTTTTATCAAATTTTCTTTTGTACTTTTTTAAAGCTCTGTCGATAGACTCTCCGTCTTTTACTGGAATTATTAACATATTTTACATCTCATTTTGAGGTGCAAAAATAGGAATAATTTATTAACCTACAAATTTTTATGGCTTTATTTTGAAAATTTATCTTGGATATAATTTGAACACAAAGCTTACTAGATTTTGAAATTATTAAAAATGTTTTAAGGTTCGCAAAGGCGCTTACGCTCAACAAAGACATAATTAAAAAGTAAGTTTGTATCCCTATCGAAATTTCTAAAGAATAACAAGATTCTATTTTTATATAGAATTTTGTTTGGATGACAAAATCCTAGCCCCGATAGGAACGGCATCCTTTTTCTTTTTTAGCAAAAAAAAGAAAAAGATATAGTGGATAGCGGGAATTGCTCCAAATAAAAAAACTCCCGAACAATTCGGGAGCTTAATTATTATGCTTTGACGTACATTGCCTTTTTGATCTCTTCTTTCACTTTTTCCAGCTTCGGGAACCATTCTGCGAACAATGCTGCAGAATAAGGTGCCGATGCATCCGGCGTAGTGATTCTCTTGATTGGTGCATCCAAATAATCGAATGCTTTTTGCTGAACCATATAAGTAATCTCCGAAGCGACTGAAGCGAACGGCCAAGCTTCTTCCAAAATTACCAGCCTGTTGGTTTTCTTTACTGACTCCAATACTGTGTCGTAATCCAAAGGACGAACGGTTCTAAGGTCGATCACCTCAACAGAAATCCCTTCTTTTTCCAGATCAGCGGCAGCTTGCAAAGCCAGCTTCATAATCTTACCGAAAGAAACCAGAGTTACATCTTTACCTTCTTTTTTGATATCAGCTTTTCCGATTGGGATGTAATATTCTTCTTCAGGAATTTCCATTTTGTCACCATACATCTGCTCAGACTCCATGAAAATTACCGGATCGTTGTCCTGGATTGCTGTCTTCAACAATCCTTTCGCATCGTAAGGATTTGAAGGTACAACAACCTTAAGTCCCGGACAATTGGCATACCAGCTTTCGAAAGCCTGAGAGTGTGTTGCTCCCAACTGACCCGCAGAAGCTGTCGGTCCACGGAATACGATTGGGCAGTTCCATTGTCCGCCACTCATCTGATAAATTTTTGCAGCGTTATTGATGATCTGATCGATAGCAACCATTGAGAAGTTGAAAGTCATGAATTCTACAATCGGACGATTCCCATTCATTGCAGCTCCTACAGCGATACCTGTAAATCCAAGTTCGGCAATTGGCGCATCAATGATTCTTTTTGCACCAAATTCATCCAGCATTCCTTTTGAAGCTTTGTAAGCTCCGTTATATTCTGCAACTTCTTCTCCTACAAGAAATATGGATTCGTCTTTACGCATTTCTTCGCTCATGGCCTGAGCAATTACTTCACGAAATGTATATTCTTTCATTTGATAATGTTTACTAATTTAATTACCAAGTGGAACATCGGATGTTTCATCTGATAATTGATTTTGAAAATGTATTATTTAAAATTTCGAAATACAAAAGTATTAATTTTTTTATTATCAGCATAACAAAAAAAGCTCCCAAACGGGAGCCTGTGATTTATCATAATTTCATCTAGTCAGCCTTGAGCCAGGTTTGGGTTCTTCCGATTAAAGAAATCCCCATATAGCCTCTCACATTCAGTTTATCACCATCTTTTGTGATTGTACATTTATAAGATTTTCCATTTTTAGGATCTGTAATTGTACCTCCTGTAAACTCGTTACCATCTTTTTTAAGGTCACGGATAATTTCCATTCCCAAAAGCGGTTTGTTTTTACGGTCGTCCTTACAAGCTACGCAGTTAGCATGTTCGGGTTTTATCAATAACTGAGATATCTTTCCATAATATTTACCATCAGATTTTTTAAAGATCTCAACGATAGATTTCGCTTTTCCGGTTTCGTCGTCAATCGTTTTCCATTTTCCTTCGATTTGAGCAAATGATAAAACACTGATGAATAAGGCAAATGCTAAAATTAATTTGTTCATTGTCTTCTATTTTTTTAAGTTGTTTTGTTTGGATAGGCTTTTTCCGTTAACGTTAAATTAACATTGTTAAAAATATCATTTTTTTTTAAACAAACAATACTTTTTACTATCCAAAGCATAAATAACAGGTTATATCGTGTTTTTCTTATCTTAAACACATTATTTTATCTTAGTTTTCTATTGATCACACGATCCATATAGTCCTGATACCACGCTTTGACTTTTTCAACACCTGATTTTTGCTCAGAATTTAGGTTCTTTGACAAAATATTTTTTGACAACGCCAGATCTGATTTGTCATAAATACCCGTTACTTCTTTACCATTAAAGATATAAATATAATTACCGATAATCATCTGTTCATTGATAGCATCCGAATTGACAATCATATAATCCTCATTCTTATCCGAAACCAAACTTCTTCCCCAACTTCTGATTTTTTTGTTGTAACCTGTCAAGTCTGCTAAAGTTGGATATATATCAATCTGTTGTGCAAATCTATTATCAACACCTTTCAGATTATATTTGGGATTGGGAGAGAAAAACAACAGTGGAATTGCAAATCGATTCATTGCTTTTTGATATTCCGGGTAATAAATTTGATTGGTATGATCTGCTGTTATGACAAAAATCGTGTTTTGATACCAAGGTTGTTTACTTGCTGTTTCAAAGAATTTTTTCAGAGAATAATCTGTATACTGGATTGGAATGTGAATCTGTAACGGACCCGGTTTGAATTTGTTCTGATACTTTTCCGGAACTTTAAACGGATCATGAGAAGTAGCAGAAAACAATGTTGACATAAAAGGCTGTTTTTTACCTATACTCTTTGCGAAATACTGAAAAAACGGTTCATCCCAAATGGCCCAAATTCCATCAAAATCCTCATCATTGTTATATTCGTTTTTTCCAAAATAATGCTTGAATCCCAAAATATTTCCAAATCCCTGGAAGCCCATAGATCCATTTGGAGCACCGTGATAAAAACTCGTGTCATAGCCCATATCATTGCATACAGAAACGATTGACTGAATTTTTTGGTTAGAATATGGAGAACTTGTAAACGCATCAGTCAAGCTTGGAATCCCCGCCAGAACTGAGCTCATCCCATGTATTGATTGCCTTCCATTAGCAAAAGCATTAGTGAAAATTAAACTATTATTAGCTAAACTATCCAAAAATGGCGTGTAGGAAACAAAATTTTTGATAGTAGTATTCCTGTTGAAAGCCCCGGAATATTCCTTCGCAAAACTTTCTACAATGAAAATGACAATATTCGGTTTTGGTTCAACTTCCCGCTCATACAATTTATATGGCTTGATTTCTTGCTCAATAAATTTCTCATCAACAAAATGAACCAATTTAAAATTGTTGGTATTAAAGGTCCTGAAAAATGAAAAAACACTGTTGAGAACCAGGTTTGCCTGCAACGGGTTATTGACATGCTTATTGGCGTCAACCAAGTTAATCGGTCTCGTGGAATGCTTAAAATCACCTCTGATTCCGCCAACGACTAACGTCGCAGTGATGCACAAAACAACAATTGAATAAGCAAAATAAGCGATTAAATTGTTCGGTTTTTCTTCTCTTACTTTAACTTTTCTGTAAAGAACAATCCAAACCACTATAATAACGGTAAACCAAATAAAAACAAATGGATGTTGTAATACCGAGTTCCAGAAAACTCTTCCAAGATTATCCTCATTTTTTCCAACTTCAATCGCAGCAGAAGTTAATCTTGCCTGACTAAATCTATAATAAACAATATCGCCGAAATTGAATGCATAGGTTACCCCGTTTGTGATAAAATACCAGTAGAACAGGAATTTTTGATAAACTTTTTTTGTATTTATAACTATTGGAATGATACTTAATAAGATGAAGACCGAATTGACGTACAAAATGGCAGTTGTGTCAAAAGCAGTTCCATAATAGGATAGTCTAAAATACTCTAATATTCCGTCAACCTTTATAAGATCCTTATTGAAAATCCAGAACAATAATCTTGCGATCTGGTAAAAGAAAAAAACTAAAAAAAGTCTGTAAACAAGCGCAAGTAATTCTTGCCATCTCAAATTCTTCATTGTACAAAATTACTAAAAGTTGGAAGTCAGAAGTCAGAAGAATCAAATTTTTCTCAGAGGTTCTAAAACTTCGGATTCTAACTTCAGGCTTCCAACAAAAAAACTTATTTTTGCGGTATGAATTTCATAAAAAACAACCTAGCGAATGCATTTACTTTAGGGAATCTTTTTTCCGGATGTGTTGGGATCGTTCATTTATTTTCAGGCGATTATCATACAACCGCGATTTGTATTATCATTTCCTTGATTCTTGATTTCTTTGACGGTTTTATTGCAAGAGCAATGAATTCCAGCAGTAATCTTGGCGGACAATTGGATTCTTTGGCGGATATGGTGAGTTTCGGATTTTTGCCAGGCTTTACAATGTTTATAGCTTTGGTTGGAAATCAATACACAGATCTTCCCTGGTATTATTACCTTGGTTTTCTGGTCACATTATTTTCCTGCCTTAGATTGGCCATTTTCAATCTGGATGAAGAGCAAAAATATTACTTCAAAGGCTTGAATACGCCAAGTAACACCATTTTGATTTTCGGATTATTTTATGCTTACAAAGAATCCGGCAATTTCAGTTTTCTTTTTGAGAACGAAATTTATTTATTGATTTTCACGGTAATTTCTTCCTGGCTTCTAGTCTCTCCGATCAAAATGATTGCGATGAAATTCAAATCGAAACAATTAAAAGATAATTATCCGAAACTGGCTTTGTTAATTGGCGGAATTTCGATTTTATTAATTTTCAAAACGGTTGGAATTCCGTTAATCATTATCTACTATATTTTGATTTCACTCATATTTCAAAGACAACTTAAATAATTATAAATGATGAATAATAAATTATGATTAATCTAATTTGTCATTCAAAATCATCCATAAAATGAATTTAAAACTCTATAAACCGCTTTGTGTTTTCGATTTGGAAACTACAGGAACCAATATCGGAAAAGACAGAATTGTAGAAATCTGCATCTTAAAAGTCAATCCGGATGCTTCCCGAGAAAGCAAAACCTGGAAGGTTAATCCTGAAATGCCAATCCCAAAAGAATCTTCCGCAATTCACGGCATTTATGATGAAGATGTTGCAGAAGCACCAACGTTCAAAGATATTGCTCCGAAAATTATGGAAATGATTAAGGATTCGGATCTGGGAGGTTTCAATTCCAACAGGTTTGATATTCCTGTTTTGGCGGAAGAAATGCTGAGAGCTGATATCGATTTTGATCTTGGCAAACATCGTTTCGTAGATGCGCAAACAATCTTTTTCAAAAAAGAACCGAGAAATCTTGGCGCAGCTTATCAGTTCTATTGTAATAAGACTTTGGAGAATGCCCACTCCGCAGAAGCGGATGTAATGGCAACTTTCGAAGTTCTGGATGCACAAGTCGGAAAATACGATGATGTACCGAACGAAATTGCTGAACTAAGCGATTTCTCCTCACAGAACAGATTTGCTGACTTGGCAGGCATGATTCATTTCAATGAAAAAGATCAGGAGATTTTTGCTTTTGGAAAGTATAAAGGCCAGGTTGTAAAAGAAGTTTTCCAAAAAGACCTGGGTTACTATGGTTGGCTTCAGAATGCCGATTTCCCGCTTTATACAAAGAAAATTTTCACGAAGATCCAGTTGAAGTCCAGATTTTAAAATTATAAAATATGAGCAAGATCATATTAACAATAACACTACTTGTCATTTCCAACGTATTTATGACATTAGCATGGTATGGCCATTTGAAATTCAAACAAATGGATTGGTTTCATAATCTGGGATTGGTTGCCATCATTTTTATAAGCTGGGGAATTGCTTTTTTCGAGTATTGTTTCCAGGTTCCGGCCAACCGAATCGGCTTCAAAGAAAACGGAGGCCCATTCAATCTATGGCAGCTGAAAGTCATGCAGGAAGTGATTACACTAACCGTTTTTACGGTTTTTACCATTGTCTTTTTCAAGGAAGAAAGTTTCCGTATGAATCACCTCATCGGTTTTATCTTTTTGATTTTGGCTGTCTACTTTATTTTTAAAAAGTAATTAATTATGAAAATAATCTGCATAGGAAGAAATTACAGCGAACACGCCAAAGAATTGGGAAATGAAGTTCCGGAAGATCCAGTGATTTTTATGAAACCCGATACAGCTGTCCTCAAAAAAGGTTCTGATTTTTATATCCCAGAATTTTCTGATGACATCCATTATGAGCTGGAAGTGGTTTTGAAAATCTCGAAAGGCGGAAAATACATCCAAAAAGAAAACGCCGGAAAACACTTTGACGAGATTGGTCTTGGCATCGATTTTACTGCCAGAGATCTACAATCGAAACTAAAAGGTAAAGGTCTTCCATGGGAACTGGCAAAAGGTTTTGACGGCTCAGCCGTGTTGTCGGATTTTGTTTCTAAGGAAAATTATGATTTACAGAATCTGAATTTTTCTTTGACTAAAAATAACGAGCAAGTCCAAAACGGCAATACAAAAGACATGATTTTCAGCTTTGATGATATTATTGCATTCGCTTCACAGTATTTTACATTGCGAGTTGGTGATTTGATTTTCACAGGAACACCGAAAGGCGTTGGCAAAGTATCTGAAAACGACCTATTGGAAGCTTCTCTTGAAGGTCAAAAGCTATTCGCTCTTAAAATACAGTAGAAACATCATAAGATGTTCATTCATTAATATTAAACTGATAATTGATTGTTATCAGTTTTTTATTTTTACCTTTATAATGGCTAAATTTTTGCTTTCTTATAACTATAAATCTCGATTATGAAAAAAATTATCTTACCCGTAGATTTTTCTGACAGTTCTGATAAATTGGTAGATTATGCTGTTGGATTTGCAAAAGACATTAATGCTGAGATTGCCTTGATTCATGTTGCGGCATCTGATATAGGTTTTGTGATTGGTGATATGGGCTTCCAATATTTCCCGGAAGTGGAAGAAAACGAAATCAAATATGAATTGCGAGAACTCAATAAACTTGAACAACGCGTTATCTCTCAAGGTGTCAATTGTACTCATATCTTGAAGCAAGGTGTTGCCGGTGATACGATTCTGGAATTCGCTGATGAAAAAAATGCGGATTATATTATCATTGGTTCGCATGGCAGAAGTGGTGTTTACGATGTTTTTATTGGAAGCCTTACCAAAGAAATTACCAGGAAGTCCAAAATCCCTGTTTTAGTTGTTCCCTGTCATGATGAGAATTAATCAAACATTCAATAAAATAAAAGAACCCGTCTCGTTAAAATAACGAGACGGGTTTTTTATAAATATAATCAATTTATTTAACCTTCGTTTTTGTAGATTTTTGGGTCATAGTAAGGATGCTTCCCTTCTGTTGGGGAATGATAATCTTTATCCTTCTGAGCACCTAATGTTACTACCAAAATATAGCACCAATAACAGAAAAATCCTGTAGCGACTAAAAATAATATCCAATTGAGTACGTTTGCTGAAAAATCAAAAAACCCGAAAGACCATTTGAAAGCTGCGCTTAGGGCTAACCAGAAAGATGTCATCTTTTTTCTTTTTTTAAATTAACTTTGCACAAATTTATAAAAAATGTTTCGATTACTTTCTAAAGAAAGCAATATTTTTTCGGTTCCTGTGTACATCGGGTTTTTATTTCTGATATTTTTATCACTTAATCTTTTAGATTTCAAATATATAGATGTATTTCCCGCGATAATTACATTCATGGGAATCAGTTTGGGATATTTTTTATTCAATGCTATTGCGCTCAATCAGTTTTCGCATCTTCCACTATTCCTTTATACCATTTTTGTGGCTTCATTTTATGACGGAACGATTGAAGTTGGATTAGCATTTACTTTTTTGACCAGTGCCATTATTCTCTTGATTCTTACGAGCCAGAACGATTATCTCAGAAAAAGTTCCTTTATGCTTGTTGGTTCTATTCTGGCTTTTAATTATCTGGTTTTTCCACCAAGCTGGCCAATGGGTGTTTTTGTAATTTTCCATATTATCGGAACTTCAGGAAGAATAGGTCTTAATATTTTCAGATTATTTTTTGGTATAATCCTGATTGTCCTGAGTTATTTTGGGTTGATGTATCTCATCCATTACACAACTTGGGATAAAACATATTTACCTTTCTACGGGAAATTCGAATTATTGGATTCCTATTTTCCGTTGTATATCTTGACTCCGATCGCATTGATGCTTTTATACTCGCTTTCCGATCATTTCAAACATTACAATGAGAAAAGCCCTATCAGCAGATATAAATATACCTTTGTACTGGTTTTTTCCCTGGCCCAGCTTATCACCATCATTTTTTATATGGGGAACAACTACGAATATTTATTATTACTAGCTTTGCCGGTCAGTATTATCCTCAGCAGGATGTTACGCTTTTTACCAAAATACTGGATGCAGGAATTGGGACTTTGGATAATTGTCTTTACACTTGCATTCTTTAAAATTGCTATATTTTTTAAATTTTAAATTAATGATGTATGATTCAAATAGATGATAAATTAATTTCGGAAGATGTTTTTGCAGAAAGCTTTGTCTGTAATCTTACGAAATGTAAAGGTGCTTGTTGTGTAGACGGAGACACCGGTGCTCCTCTGGACAAAGATGAGCTTCCCATTTTAGATGAAATATTCCCTAAAATAAAATCTTACTTAAGACCTGAAGGTGTGAAAGCTATTGAAGAACAAGGAACCTGGGTCATTGATAATTATGATGGCGGTTATGTCACAACCCTGGTCAACGGAAGCGAGTGTGCCTATGTAATTTTCGATGAGAAAGGAACGACGAAATGTGGTATCGAAAAGGCTTATGAAGACGGCGTGATTGACTGGAAGAAACCGATCTCGTGTCACCTTTACCCAATCCGCGTGAATGAATATAAAACTTTCGTAGCCCTAAACTACCACGAATGGAATATATGTAATGACGCCTGCACTTTAGGAAAAGAGCTTCAGGTAAGAATTTATCAGTTTCTGAAAGAGCCACTTATCAGAAAATATGGAGAAGAGTTTTACAAAACACTTTGTAAAGCGGCGGAAGAATGGGAAAAAGAATATAATTCGTAGACAATTATATTCTAATCATGTCAAAAAAAAGGATTCAAAATTTTGAATCCTTTTTACTTTATTTTCAAACACCGTTATTTAAATTCGTCATCAGAAACCGGCTGATTGATTTGGATATCGGAATTTTTAACATCTACATGTTGCCCGGCTGCATCTATAGACATTTCTTCTACAAATTTGATTCCATTAACATCCGCATATTTATTAATCGTCATCGTTCCTTTATCGCCTTCTGTTTTGTAAAGCAAATTGGTTTTTGCATCAAAATAATATTTGCTGTCATCAGAAGATAAAACGATGTAATCCTTACCATCAATTTGCTTTTTTTCAACGGTTTTCATTTTGTCAGGATTCATTCCAAGAGCGTCCATCAACTTTGATTCCTTCAGCTTTGCAACCTGGTCAGCGGGGAAATCAATCTTTTGTCCCATTTGATTTGCAAAACCTTTTTCACCGTCAAAAACCTGAACCATCTCTTGTCCCATCATACTTTGGCTGGACTTGAATTTGTTATCTTTTTTAACCGTCTTCCCATCCATTTGCATTCCCATTACGCTAATGGTATTTTTCATGGAAAGAGTTTTTACAGACTCCAGTTTTTGCTTTCCACCAAGAGCCGTAATATAGTTATCAATCACTTGCTTAGCTGTTTGAGCAGATATATTTGCTACTGTCGCAACAGAAAAAGCAAATGTCAAAATCAATTTTTTCATTTTAATTTATAAATTTTATTATACGAAGATAGTTAATTCAATGAACTAATACTTTTCTTAGTTAATCTTTCGTAGGTTTTGTTACAAAAAAAAATAAAACAACTTCTCCAATGGAAGTTGTTTTAAATTATTGAAGTTAAAACTAATCTTTCTTTTTGATATCGTCTTTTACATCTTTGTAAGTATCACTTACTGCATTAGCGCCTTTTTTGGCTGTTTTTTCAGTCCATTTTGCAGCGTTCTTAACACCTTTTTTGGTTGCTTTTGCGCCTTTAGTAGCTGTTTTACCAGTCCATTTTGCAGCATCTTTTACACCTTCACCAGTTGCTTTTGCACCTTTCTCTACTGCATTACCAACCGCTTTTGCATCTTTTTTAACTTCCTGTTTTACAGTTTGAGCGTTCATTGCTACAGCTACCAATACAACTGCCGCTAATAATAATCTCTTTTTCATCGTTTTTTAATTTTAAAATTGATCATACAATATTAGCATAAAATGAGCCAAAAATATTCATTCGTATTTTAATTTTTAAAAATAATTTTTCTTTTATCCATTCAAAAGGTAAAAACGATATTTTTGCAAAACTTATGACCAAAATAAACCCTGCCTCTAAAAGGAAAATTCACAGGAAAAGAAAAAAGACTTTTTTCAGGAAACGTTGGATTCTTCTGATAATACTTTGTATTTCTTTATTGGGGACAGGATTTTATCTGAGACAAAAAATCAATTACTATTTCGCTTATTATTTTGGGAAGCATTTTGAGCACAAAAACCTTACAAATCCGGAAAAAGAATCTCTTAGAATCGAAAAAATAATTGGTTTATATTCCAATCAGACTTTTGGCTTTGATATTTCCCACTATCAAAGAAAAGAAGATATCCAATGGGATAGCTTGAGCATCGGCAATAGAACAATTCCTTTAAGATTCGTTGTTCTGAGAGCAAGTATGGGAAACCGAAAACTGGATAAAAACTTTGATCATTTTTGGGAAACGGCAAAACAACATCAATTGATTCGTGGCGCTTATCATTTTTATCGCCCGGATGAAGACCCCGTGATGCAGGCTAATTCTTACCTTTCTGTTGCAAAATTAGAATCCGGTGATCTTCCGCCAATTCTCGATATCGAGAAAGATCCAAGGAAAAAATCAAAAGAGCAATTGATTTCCGATCTCAAAGTCTGGATAAAAATAATGGAAGATACCTATGGCGAAAAACCGATTATCTACACTTATTACCATTACTATAAAGATTACCTGAAAGGCGAATTTGATGATTATCCGCTTTGGTTAGCGAATTATAATGATGTTCCTACGCCTTCGCCAGATGATGAGTGGCAGTTCTGGCAATTTTCAGAAAATGGCATTGTTTACGGCATCAATTCAAAAGTCGATTTGGATATTTATAATGGAAATCTTTGGAGTTTGAAAATGCTGACGATTGATTAGATTAGTTTTATCAAAGACGCAATTGTAATCACTCTTTTAAAATTATAAAAAGCCGCAAAGTCTTATTGCGAAGCTCTTTGCGACTTGAATTAAGAGTTGGATTTAAAAAAAATTGTGTCTTGGCATTTACTATTTTTTACTTCTTAATAAAATCAATTACATCCTGGCACAATTCTTCCGCCCTTTCCACAGGAACACCGTGAGATGCACCTTTGTAAATTTTCATTTTGGAATTGGGAATTTCCTTAGCGATATATTCAGTGTGAGATCGGAGAATCAAATCATTTTCTCCTGCGACAATTAACGCTTTCGCACTTATTTTATTGAGTTGTTCTTTCGTGATTTTAGGTTCATCAATCATCAGTTGCTCCAGGCGAATATCTCTTTCCGGCTTGTGTTCTGCTTTCATTCTGGCAACATCATTCTTCATATCTTCCACCATTTTCTCTCCGACACCATTAGGGAAAACGTTGGCACCACTTGTAATAATCTTGTTCACATTTTTTGGATATTTTATGGCAAATTCAATAGCTGTGTTACCACCATCGCTCCAACCCAGAATATTGATTTTTTTTAATTTTAATTCGTCAGCCAAACCCTTCACATCTTCCGCAAATTTTCTATAAGTCAAAGGCTCTGTTGATGTATCTGTACTTTTTCCCTGCGCTCTTGTATCCATTGCAATGACCTGAAAATGTTTTGACAACTCAGGAATCTCTTTTGTGAAGGCATCAATGCTTCCACCATTACCGTGAAGCAAAAACAACGGCTCTCCTTTTCCATAAGTCTCATAATAGATATCAGCATCTTTCAAATGAAGAACTCTTCCTGTTAATGTATTTTTACCAAATCCTGATTTTCTGGCTTCTTCCAAAAATAGCGTATAATCTTGTAGTGAAGCAGAAACATTATCGAAAACATCTTTTTCTGCACTCTCGTTCACAGCACTTTTATCAACTTTCACATCAATATTAATGGCTGGTGCAGCGATAGACATTTTCTGCCAATCCTGATAAAACTCTCTTATATAACCCGTTTTAAACAAAGCTGCGCTGATTCTTATATTGCCGTCAAAAGCTTTCAGAAACTGGATTCCGACGTAGAATTTTCCTTTCACCCAAATATTCTTGTTGTTGACATCCAAAGAAAAAACGCCGTCTTTTATTTTATCCGAAGTTAGTTCTAATGTGATTTCTTCATCCAAAAGACTTTTCCCTGGCAAACCATTCTCATCATTGTAAATTGTATAGCGCATCACTACCGGTTCTTTGGAATTGAATTGCGCTACATTCAGATTAATAGTTCTGATTTTTGCTCTTTTTTTGGTATTGAACTGTATCGCCGTTTCACCCAGAAAATTGGTTTTATCAAATTCCGGATTGACACTATAAGTAACACTTTTGCTTTTGGTATTTACGCCCCAGTTTTTATCCACCAGTTTTTTCGGTGTCAGTTTAACTTCTTTGATGGTCTGAACTTTCTCCTGAAGAAAAATCTGTTGAGGATTTTGTTTGATAAAATTCCCAACATTCATAGAAAAAGGTTCGTAACCGGAAACTTCTATTCTGACATTTTTATTGGTATTGGTTTTTGACAAATCCAAAGAGAATTTTCCCGATTCATCAGAAACTGTTCCCAGATTATCTTTTTCAACCCCAATTTTCACATAAGGAATCGGCTTGTTTTCTTCCTTGGAAAATATAGTTCCGGAAATCACTTGTGCCTGAAATGCTGAAAATAAAAAGAGAACAAAAAGAAAGTTGAGTTTTTTCATTGAATTAATTTTGAGCAAACTTCTGAAATTTTTCATTCCGATTATCTCAACAAAAGGTTAAATGAAATGTTTGTTTAGTTAAAATTTTCAGAAAACTAAGATTGGTTTAATAATCATAACAATTATATAGAAACAGTGAATTACACATATCCCAATTGGGTCGGACTTTTTTCTTTTTGAAAAAACGGAACCTTCGACAAACTCAGGATAAACTTTGTACGGATAAAGCAGCCCAAATTATTCTCTATTGAATTTTCAATTTTGTACTTTCGCACATCATTTATCTTTATTAATTATCATTTGTCATAATGAATTACGTTTCTGCAGAAAATCTTACCAAATCGTACGGCGTCAAAGTCTTGTTTCAAAATATCAGTTTCAATGTGAATGAAGGCGACAAGATTGCCATCGTGGCCAAAAACGGCAGTGGAAAATCCACACTTCTGAAAATCCTGATGGGAAAAGAGATTGCCGATAGCGGAACTGTAGTGATTAATAAAGATATTCAGGTGGTTCTGTTCGACCAGGAAATTGATTTCGATTCCAATCTCTCGATTGAGGAATTTATGATGACACTGAATTCACCTCCGATTTTGGCTTTGAAACAATACCACCATTCTTTGATTTCCAATAATCCGGACGAAATGGAAAAGGCCATTGCTGAAATGGAAATCCAGAAAGCCTGGGATTTGGAAAACGAAATGAAGCAGATTCTGTCACAGCTGAAAATCACCGACCTGACGCTGAAAATGGGAACACTTTCCGGAGGTCAAATCAAAAGAGTTGCACTCGCCAAACTTTTAACCGAAACCCGGGCGGAACACAGACATACGCTTCTAATCATGGATGAACCAACCAACCACCTCGATGTGGAAATGGTGGAATGGCTGGAAAATTATCTGAGTAAAGCGAAAATCACACTTCTTCTGGTGACGCACGACCGATATTTTTTGGATTCGGTGTGTGATATCATTTGGGAAATGGAAGACAAAAATCTCTACGTTCACAACGGTTCTTATGCGACTTATCTCGAAAATAAAATGATTCGGGAAGATAATCTGAATGCAACGATTGACAAAGCCAACAATCTTTACAGAAAAGAATTGGAATGGATGCGACGCCAACCGAAAGCGAGAACAACGAAATCCAAATCCAGAATCGATGCGTTTTACGAAACCGAAAAAGTTGCTAAAACCGATACAAGAAAAGAAGGTTTGGAACTGGATTTCGAAATGAAACGTCTCGGCAATAAAATTCTGGAACTGAAAGACATCAATAAAAAATTCGGGAATAATGTTTTGCTGAAAGACTTTTCTTATTCTTTCCAACGAGGAGAAAAAGTCGGGATTGTGGGAAAAAACGGTGCCGGAAAATCGACATTGCTGAATATCATCCAAGGTTTTGAGCCTAAAGATTCTGGCGAAATTGAAACCGGAGAAACCATAAAATTTGGATACTTTTCTCAGAAAGGTTTAGCTTATAAGGACGATGAACGCGTGATTGATTTCATCAAAGAAATTTCTGAAAATTTTCCATTAGCCAACGGAAAAACCATTTCGGCTTCGCAGTTTTTGAGGTTATTTTTATTTGATGACCAAACGCAATATTCACCGATATCTAAACTTTCGGGAGGTGAAAAAAGACGTCTGCACCTAATGTATGTGCTGTATCAGAATCCGAACTTTTTGATTTTTGATGAGCCCACGAATGATTTGGACCTGCCAACGCTAACGGTTTTGGAAAATTTTCTTCAGAACTTCCAAGGCAGTCTGATTATCGTTTCGCACGATCGTTATTTTATGGATCGTATTGTGGATCACGTTTTAGCTTTTGAAGGTGACGGAAAAATTAAGGATTTTGCCGGGAATTTTTCGGAATATAGAGAAAGCAAAAAGTCTCAGGAATCAAAAGACAAGAATCAAGAATCTGCTGTTTCTATTGCAAAAGAAGAGAAACCAACTGCCATCAATCAACAATCGTCAACTAAGAAAAAACTTTCATTCAAGGAACAGCGTGAGCTGGAAACGATTGAAAAGGAAATGCCAGAACTGGAAACACAGCGAAGCAAAATCCTGGAACAACTCAACAATGAAAGCGATTATGAGAAAATTTCCAAGTTATCCGCAGATCTAGAATCGCTTTCTGAAAAACTGGAAGAATACGAAATGCGCTGGCTTGAATTACAAGAACTATTGAACTGATAAAAATCAGAATAATTTATAATACTGATAATCAATGTTTTAAAACAACAACGTTAGCTTTATTTAGAATTATTTAAAATAATATTGGGAAGTATTAACACTTTCCATACTTTTGCACTGTTTTTAAATATTCTAAATAAACTATGAAAAGAAATGCTGTTGCTATAGGTCTTATCACACTATCTGTTTTTGGTTACGCTCAAGAGGCAAAAACTGATTCTTTGAATGTAAGAACCATAGAGGATGTCAAACTTCATAAAGCAGGAAATCCGAACCGTGCAAAGGTTTTCACTACAAAGTCCAACCTGGATGTGATGGAAAATCCACAGGCTACTGCAATTGTTACTCACGAAATTATTGAACAACAGCAGGCCCAGCAACTTTCGGATGTGATCAGGAATGTCAATGGAATGTACATTACCTCTGCAAGAGGTGGTTCTCAGGACAGCTTTGGTGCAAGAGGTTATATATTCGGAGCTGAAAATATTTATAAAAATGGTTCCCGTGTCAATAGCGGGATCTTCCCAGAAGTTTCCGGGATGGAGCGTGTAGAAGTGCTGAAAGGTGGTGCAGCCATTCTTTACGGCAATGTAGCTCCCGGTGGCATCCTAAATATGGTGACTAAAAAACCGCTTTTTAACCAAGGTGGAAGTATTGCCTTGAGCGCAGGAAGTTGGGATAATTACAAAACCACTTTGGATTTTTATGACGCTTTGTCAAAAAGTTCTGCTTTCCGCGTGAATGGCGCTTTTGAACATAAAGGCAGTTTCCGCGATAATGTGACTTCTCAAAAATACTATTTCAATCCAAGCTTTCTTTTCAATATATCCGATAAAACGCAATTAATTGTTGAGGGTGATTATCTCAAAAATTATTTCACGCCGGATTTTGGTGTAGGTACATTGGTTTTGGATAAAAATACATCAAGATCTGTTATTAATGATTTAATTGACATTCGTAAAAATCCAGGTTCTGATTTTCAATATCAGAATACGCAGATGGCGACAAGCACAGTTACTCTAAATCATCAGATCAATACTAACTGGAACCTGAATGTTGTCGGTTCTTATCAGAATTACACCAAAGATTTTTTCGGAAATGAAAGAATGCAGTGGGAGTTTCAACCCAACAACGGTTCTTACCTTTGGAACAGAAATCTGACAAGAACTTATAACGAACAGAATTATGGCTCTGTTCAGGCCAACTTGAATGGTGAATTCAGTACCGGAAAAGTAAAACATAAACTGCTTTTTGGTGCCGATGCGGATTATCTTCAATCAGATAATTATACTTACTATTTTCAAAAACAAGATGGTAGCTGGGAAAACAGTGGTTCTATAGGATATGGTACTAATGGTATTAACGGAACCAAGTTAAATCCACCAACAATCAATCTAGCTGATGAATCTACTTGGGCAAGCGGTTACGAACCTTCAACTGCAAAGAAAAATCTTACAAGAACACCTACAAGACGTGTTGGCGTTTACATTCAGGATTTAATTTCTGTTACAGAAAAATTAAAAGTTCTGGCTGGTATTAGATGGTCATATCTGGAGAACATCAATCCAATCATCACAAATTATGAGTTCTCAGGACCAGGTATAACATCCGTTGCTTATGGGAAAAGCGGAGAAAAAGGAAAGTCAAGCCAAAATGCGCTTTCACCAAGGTTAGGATTAGTTTACCAGTGGAATGATACTTTTATGACGTTTGCAAGTTATACAAACTCATTTACACCAAATACAGGAACTGACGTTAACCTAAAAGCTCTTGATGCATCTATTGTAGATCAATGGGAAATTGGATTCAAGAAGAACTTATTTGCCAATACTATTGCGTTCAACGCTACAGCTTATCAAATTGACAACAGTAACCTGGCACAGACTGCACCGTTTAATGACCAAGGTAATGTCAACACAAATACCAATATAAAAGAACTGACTGGAAAAACCAGAAGCCGTGGTGTGGAATTGGATATTACCGGGAATCCTTTAGCCAATTTATCAATCATTGCCGGTTATTCTTATAATCATATGACATATTTGGATACTCCAAATACCCTTAACAGTTTCATAGAAGGCGAAAGAATTGTAAGAACACCACTTAACACTGCCAATGCATCAGTATTTTATACATTTGACAAATATATCAAGGGATTGAAAATTGGAGCTACTGCGTTCTATACAGGCAGCAGATATGGTGGATGGAATAATCAGAAAGATGCGAACGGTAATCAGAAGACGGACAGAATGATTCCGTTGACAGATTTTACTCAGGTTGATTTCAGTATCGCTTATCAGTATAAAAAATTCCTTCTTCAAGGAAAATTAGGTAATGCGTTCAACGTATTGAATTATACCGTACACGAGAACTATTCCGTCAACCCGATTATGCCGAGAAACGTTTATGTGACTTTGACCTATAAATTGTAAAAAAAATCAAATCAAATTTCTAATAATAGAAGTGGAGTCATACATTTGTCTCCACTTTTCAGATTAATAAAACAAATAAAAATGGATAAAATCAGGAACACAAAAACTTTTATGAGAATCACACACCGTTACCTCGGTTATTTTCTTGCCGGGATGATGGCGGTCTATGCAATCAGCGGCGTGCTTTTAGTTTATCGTGATACGGGTTTTCTTAAAAAAGAGAAAAGCTACGAAAAGAAATTTGAACCCAATCTGGATGAGAAAAAACTGGGTAAGGAAATTAAAATCAAAGGCTTCGAAGTAGACAAAACTGAAGGCGATGTGATGTATTTTAAACAGGGAACTTACAACATCAAAACTGGTGAAGCCAAATATAAGAAGAAAGAATTGCCTTTTGTTCTGGACAAAATGACGAAACTCCACAAGTCCCAATCCAAAGACACATTGTCTCCGCTTAATACTTTTTTCGGAATCTCGCTATTCTTTTTTGTGATTTCCAGCTTCTGGATGTTCAATCCGAAAACAAAAGCGTTCAAAAGAGGAATGGTTTTTACAGCAATCGGAATTGTTCTCGCTCTGATTCTAATTTTTGTTTAATACTTAATAAAAAATTAAATTGATGAATTATCAGCCGGCTAAGTTACTTTTGCCGGCTTTAACCTCGTTTATTTCGTTTTGGATTCTTTTGTTGATATTAATTTTTGCATTCTGAAATACAAAAATAGTTGTCCCATATTCCCGCGCATACTTGTTCTCAACTTCCCCGGATATTGAACTCTTTGCGAAAAACGGACTTGTTTCCGGCATCTCATTATCTCTTTCAAAATAATCCTTAACACGGATAACATTCACATATTTCTTCGACAGATCAAACCAATTGATATAATCTGCATTGAAGGAAACTGCCTTTATTCCAAGCTTGCTGTAATAATTAATCGCTCCGGCCTGTCCATAATTATCACACAATATTAAAGTATGTTCTTTATCCGGCAATCCTGAATACGCTTTGTCCACTTTCCCAGCCAGTTCTTTCCAACCAACCATATCTGCAAAGTCCTGGGGTAACTTGTGTTCTTTTCCGTCTTCCCAATACAGCATCCCAATTTCACTATACTTTTGATGATGCTTAACAACATAGTCCGGTGTTCTGTTTGGCAGAGCATAGTTATACATTGGTATAAAAAACAAAACAGGCAGCATAATTAAAATTGGTCTTAACCATATCTTCCAGCCGTGATTCAGAATCGATTCCAAAAAAACAGAACCAAAAGCAATATAAATCGGATATAAGCCAATAACGTAATAATCCTTCGCCTTAAAAAATATAAATACCGCCAGCGTGAAAACAAAACTCCAGAAAAAGACCTTATATTTCTGAAAAGGATTGTAAAACAGCAATGCATATAACCCTGAAATAATCACAACTACCGATCCTGCAAAAAATAGAATCTGCGAGGTCAAAAAGCCTTTTAAACTAACATTAACCAGCTGATTTTTTGTCAATTCTTTCATATGGTGAACAACAGGGAAATTATTGGCGTATTGCCAGATAAGATTAGGTAAAATCAATATCAGCCCAACAAGAATCGCCAGATAAAAATTTTTTCTGACCAAGAGATTTCGATTTGGGGTTAAGAGAATTGCGGGAAATAAACCTAAAAGAAGGAATATTACATTGTACTTATTCAAAAATCCGATTGCAAAGACAACAGCCGCATAAAAAAGCCATCTTGAATTTTCGGAATTAAAATATCTTATCAGCATATAATAAAATGTTGTCCAGCAAAGTACATCGAGAGAATTGGGCTGATAAAGCGTATTAAGTCTCAAAAGAATGGATAGCAAAACACCCGTTGATCCTAAAATAAGTGCAAACAGATTTCCTTTCAACAGCTCAATGGATTTCCAAACCACAAATATTGTTAAGGCTCCGAACAGCGCAGGAAAAAATTTGACAAAGAAAATATCATTACCCAGAATTTTGATTAAAAAAGAAATCCAGGACGTAACCGGCGGAACCGATAAATACCCCAAAGCCAAATGATTTCCCTGGTCGAGGTGCAGATATTCGTCCCGGTGAAGGTCATAAAATGGGCTGATAAGGAAAAACTGGAGCAAAAATTTTGCTACAATAAAACCTGCTAAAATTATTGTTTTGACAACTTTTGACATCTTAAAATTATTAAATCATAAAAATAAGAAGTCTTGCCTAATAAATTTGGAAATAATTATAGAATCCCGAATGTTTTTAAAAGAACGTTCAGACTCCAAATAATGACCATTAATCCAACACCTATGAACATTATTTTCAGTGGTAGTCTACCTGCTAATTTTGCTGCAATTGGCGCTGCTAAAACACCACCCAGAATCAAAGCTACAATCAATTGCCAATGGCTGATGCCGATGACGGAAAAGAAAGTCAATGCACTTGCGAAGGTTACGAAAAATTCAGTCAAACTAACAGTTCCGATAATGTAACGTGGAGTTTTACCTTTCGAGATTAAAGTGGAAGTGACTAATGGTCCCCAACCACCACCGCCGAAAGAATCCAGGAAACCACCTGCGCCTGCCAGCCAACCTACTCTTCTCGTTTTTCTCCGTTTTCTATTTTTCCTGAACGCATTGAAAAGGATTCTCAGCCCGAGAATAAATGTATAAGTTGCTAAGATAGGTTTGATAATTCCGGAATATTTTTCCCCGAAATAAGATAATAACAATGCGCCCAAAACCGCTCCGATGACGCCCGGAATCAAAATATTCCTGAATAATTTTTTATTAATATTCCCGAATTTGTAATGGCTGAATCCCGAAGCACCGCTTGAAAACATCTCTGCTGTATGAATACTGCTGCTGATTGCCGGCAAAGGGATACCAATATACAAAAGTGCCGCTGTACATGTCACACCATAACCCATTCCCAGGGCGCCATCAATTAATTGTGCTAAAAATCCAACTAAAAACAGCCAGAAAAATCTTTCATCCGTATTGTAATTAAGATAATGATAAGCAACTTCCAGATCTTTGAAACCAATGTAAAATGAGAGAATATTGACTATCAAAAGAAGAACAAACGCAAGGAAAAAGAAGGTAGCAATTCTTCGCCATTTTTGTTCATTATTGATTGGGAAGAGTAGTTTTTCTTCTTTCTGTTCAGAATCTGATTCGAAGAAAAAATCACTTTCTGATGGAAAATTTGGAGCGTAATAAAGATTTTTATGTTCCCTTAGTTTTGAAATGATTAATCGATCTTTAACCGAATCTTCTGTTGCAACAATGAATAAATCCGCCAATTCCAAATACTCGTCCTTGAAATCATCATTAATAATTCTGACAGACGTATTTTCCAATAAAAGGATTTTAATATCATCTGACAGCCTTTTGGCAACCACACTGATATTCGCATCCGGAATATTCTGCATCAAATCATTAAGCTGTTCCGATGCCAATTTTCCACCGCCGACAATCAGGATTCTGTTAGACGATGCTTTGATGAAAACCGGAAGTGAAATTTTTGATGTCAAGTTCTTTTCTTTTTAAATTTACTGAATCAATCCGGCACCAACGGTTACAAAACTTGTCTCATCGATAAAGATAATGCCACCATTGGAAGCCAAATCTTTGTAAGAATCGTAAGCTAAGGGTCTTGCGGTTTTGAGCTTAAGTTTTACAATTTCGTTAAGGGAAACTTGCTCAACTTCTTGTTTTTCCAAAGTATTGACATCCAGTTTATAGTCAATTTCTTTGATAACAGCTTTGACTTGCGTTGTATTATTTTGAATCAGATATTTTGCTCCTGATTTCAAAGGTTTGTCGCCCATCCAGCAAGCGAGAACTTCTAATTCCTGCCCGAGTTTTGGAAGGTCGTCGGATTTTACAATCAAATCGCCACGGCTGATATCTACATCGTCTTCCAAATGTAAAATCACACTTTGAGGCGCAAAAGCTTCTTCTACTTTTTGCTGGTTGATTTCAATGGCTGAAATCTTACTCTCGGTTCCAGAAGGTAAAATCGTCACCGAATCTCCAACTTTGTAGATTCCACTGGAGATTTTCCCTGCATAACCACGATAATCGTGGAGTTCTTCTGTCTGAGGGCGAATCACGTACTGAACAGGAAATCTCGCTTTATCCAGATTGATGGTGTTTTCCAATTCTACAGATTCAAGATAATCGAGTAAAGTTTTTCCTTCGTACCAATTTAGGTTTTCGGATTTATCAACGATATTGTCGCCATCTAAAGCCGAAATTGGAATATAAACGACGTTATTCAGAGACAGCTGTTCTGCCATTTTTGAATAGTCATTTTTGATATTGTTAAAAATGTCTTCGGAGTAATTGACCAAATCCAGTTTGTTAATCGCCACTACAATATTCGGAATATTTAGTAATGAAGCAATAATCGAATGTCTTTTCGTTTGCTCGATGATTCCGTTTCTGGCGTCAATCAGGATAATAATCAAATCGGAATTGCTGGCTCCTGTAATCATATTTCGAGTGTACTGAACGTGGCCCGGCGCATCTGCGATAATGAATTTACGTTTCGGCGTCGAGAAATATTTGTATGCCACATCGATGGTGATCCCCTGTTCGCGTTCAGCTCTCAAACCATCTGTTAGCAAAGCCAAATCCAATTCGCCGTCATTTTTGAATTTGCTGGCGCGTTCTACAGCTTCCAGTTGGTCGATGAGAATATTTTTGCTGTCGTATAATAATCTGCCTATCAGTGTGCTTTTTCCGTCGTCTACACTTCCGGCAGTGATGAATCTTAATATGTCCATTGTTTTGATAATCGATAATTGATACTTGATTAATGATTTTGAGAAACTTTTCCCAATCTCATCATTCATCATTAATAATTAAAAATAACCTGCTTTTTTTCTGTCCTCCATTGCGGCTTCCGAAGTTCTGTCGTCTATTCTTGTTTCGCCTCGTTCGCTGGTTTTGGTCGTGATAATTTCGGCAATCACTTGTTCCAGATTGGTCGCTTCCGACAAAACTGCCGCGGTGCAAGTCATATCACCAACCGTTCTGTAGCGGACTTTTTCTTTAGTTACAACATCGTTCTCATCCAGATTGACGAACTCGTTCATTGCGATGAATTGATTATCCAAATTGAGAACCTCGCGTTCGTGAGAGAAATAAATGGACGGCAATTGGATATTTTCTTTCAGGATGTAACTCCAGACATCTAATTCTGTCCAATTACTAATTGGAAAAGCTCTAACCTGTTCACCTTTGTGGATTTTACCATTGTATGTATTCCAAAGTTCTGGACGCTGAAGTTTTGGGTCCCATTGTCCAAAATCATCACGAACGGAGAAAATACGTTCTTTGGCTCTGGCTTTTTCCTCATCACGTCTTCCGCCACCGATACAACAATCGAATTCGAATTCTTCTACCGTATCCAACAATGTAAAAGTTTGCAATGCGTTTCTGCTCGGCAATTTTCCTTTTGGTTCTCTCAAACCTTTTTCTTTAATAGTATCTTCTACTTTTCTGACGATGAGTTTTTCTCCAATCTGCTCAGCTAATTGGTCACGAAATTCCAGAACTTCGGGAAAATTATGACCTGTATCAATGTGAACTAACGGAAATGGAAATTTCCCCGGGCGAAAAGCTTTCAGCGCCAAATGAACGAGCGTAATACTATCCTTCCCTCCACTGAAAAGTAAGGCTGGGCGTTCGAACTGACCAGCAACTTCCCTGAAAATATGGATGGCTTCGGATTCTAACTGCTCCAGATAATCCAAATGATATTTTGACATTTTTATCGTAATTATTAATTATTTGTTGCTATTGTTTCAATTCAAAAATTTTAACACAAAGCTCACAAAGATTTTTTTAAACTAAATTCTTATTAAGGTTCACAAAGGCGCTAACGCTTATATAAGATAAAATTTCCTTTACGGATATTTTGAAATTTTATTTGTGAACGTGAAGTCCGCATTCCTTTTTACTGGCATCTTCCCACCACCAGCGACCTGCACGAAAATCTTCGCCCGGTTGAATAGCTCTTGTACATGGTGCACAACCAATACTGACAAAACCTTTGTCGTGCAAAATATTATAAGGAATTTGGTTCTGTTTGATATAATCTCTCATCTGTTCCGTTGTCCAGAAAAGAATTGGATGGTACTTGATGATTTGGTTGGACTCGTCCCATTCCAATTGGGATAGATTTTCTCTTGCTGCAGAATGTTCTGCTCTAAGTCCTGTAATCCAAACGTTGTTACCTTTAAGAGCTCTTTTCAATGGATGAACTTTTCTGATATCGCAACAAGTTTTTCTATTCTCTACAGACCTGTAAAAAGAATCCGGTCCTTTTTCCTGAATGAAAGGTTCCAGTTCTTCAGGATTTGGATAAAAGGCTTTAATATTGACATTGTACTTTGACCTTGTGAGATTCCATGTGTTGTAAGCCTCTTCGAATAATCGACCCGTATCTAGTGTGAAAATCTTAATCCCAGAGTTTTTGACAAAATCTGTTATGACCTGATCTTCGAAGCTGAAACTTGTAGAAAAGCAAACTTCATTGGGAAAAGTTTGTACCAGAATCTCCAGAACTTCTTCTATTGATTTCTGTTCTATATTCTCGTCAAGCAGTTTTTGAAAGGTTTCTTTTAAATCGTTCTCCATCATTCAATGTAATCAGCTACAAATGTAACAATTCATTCAATTTTGACCAAATTAGTATAATTTAAAATGCGTTAAAAATTCAATAGAATCTTTTAACATCAATTTCAGACTCCAGATTCAAATTATTCTCGATAAAATCAAACAGTACTTTTGAAAAATAACTTCCATTATAAACACCTCGAGCTCCTAGTCCGTTAAAAATATAAAAGTTGTGATGTTCCTGATGCCTTCCTAAAATTGGTCTTCGGTCTGCAACAGTTGCACGAAATGCTACATTAATATCCTGAATCTCAAATTTATTTTTATAAATCTCCATAAGTCCTGATTTTAATTCTTCGACTGATTCATCATTGATATTATTAGTCTTATCAAAACGGTCATAAGTTCCACCGTAGTAATATAGATCGTTTCGAAGATTGAATAAGAAGTGTTTTTTCTTGATAATGTAAGAATCAGGATCTTCATTCAGCGTAATTTTCAGGCAATGGCCTTTGTTGGGCTGAATTGGAATGTTACAGAAAAAAGGATTGTTATTAGTTGCAACACCTTCACAGAAAATTATATTTTTGAATGAAATATTCTTGTAAGAATTATTTGTTATATCAATTAACTGATGATCAAATTTTTCTTTGATTAAATAATTATTTTCATCCAAATAATTAAACATATCACTAAAGAATGCTGTAACATCAACTCTGCAGGATTGATTGACTTTTCCAGCTTCGAAAGCATTATTAACGGATTTCAACTCTATAAAATCCGGGTCAAGGTAAGACTTCAGATCTTCTTTTTGAGAATTTTTTGTCCATTGCACTTTCTCGGATTCATTATGAAAGATTCGAACAACATTTTCATTAATCAAATAATTTTTGAAAGTATAGGCTTCTATTTCTTTGAAGATGACATTCAGATAAGCGGTCTGTTCCTGAGACTTCCAAAATGTGTTGAACCGTTTCAGAATAACAGGATTGCAAACACCTGCTGAAACTTGGGAAGCAGAAATATTGTCATCATAAAAAATCTTAAATGTTTTTTTTTTCTTAATCAATTGATGAGCGAAAAAAACTCCTGCATATCCAGCTCCAACGATGATGTAATCTACATGTTCCATAAAAAATAAAAAACCTGAGTAAAGATACTCAGGTTTTTTTATTTGGACTATGAGAAATATTAGTAATTCCACATATCATTTTCCATTTGAAGAATCTGGGCTTTGATTCTGTCACTTTCCTCTAATTGTCCTTCTGCATCGTTCGGAATATATTCATCAATTACACCGCTTCCGCCTCTACCTAAACCATTATCAGCTTTATAAATGATCGCAGAAAATCTCCTTGCATTAAGAACGTCATCAAAAGTAATATCAGAAGTTGAATTCTTAGCATTGAAAATATAATTGCTGGATAGAACCTGTCTTGCATCGGGATAGTAAATCCAGAAAAGATCTATAAGATCATCAGCACCTCCACCAAGAGAGGCTGCATCAACCGGCTGGCCAGATTCTGCTAAAGCCTGAGCTTGAGATGCTCTCAGTTTTGCAGCATTCGGATCTTCACCCATTGCAGCAATACCAAGCAATCTGTATCTCAGTTGAGTATCTCTTTTATCGATGTACCACATCCCCATTAGTTTCAGAGCTTTTACTTTTTCAGTCCCTGTTACAATCTTATCAACATTGGCAGAGATATCATTTCTGTTAATTTTGTACCAGCTTCCATCCAGTTTAACAAGGATTGTGTTAGGTGCTATATTGATTTTAGCAGGGGCCTTTTTTGCAGGTGCTTTTTTCTTCTTACCTTTTTTAGTTGTAGTCGGCTCTGCAGCAGGTTCATCTGTTGTAACAGGAGAACTACCGTCATTATACAACAAGACATCTTCTAATCTTGTTCCATAATAAGCCTTGATAGAGCTAATATCGGTATCAGTAGAATTAATAATCGAAGTAAAATACTTCTTCAAATTGTTAGCAGTTGCATCTTCAATCTTATTCTCATTCAAAGTCTGGGAAAAATAGTCCGCAACCTGAATTGCAGAAGTTGCAGAAACGATTTGCTCAGGAGTAAGCCTCGTCATAAAATCATCACTCTGATAGACTTCTTTTATTTTTCCGTTATTAACTGCATCCAAAAGAACCTGATAAAGCGATTTATTTTGTGATACAAGACCGTCAGAATTGTGATAAAAAGGCTGATTGATTTTATCATTCATATCAATTATTTCCCACACAACCATACTTCTCAAGATATCTTTATCTTCTATAAAGGCATACTTGATAGGAGTACCAAGACTATCTTTCTTGATCTCGCGATCTTCTCTGAACTTCTGAGGCGAACCAGCATTTAGAATGCTATTCTGAGCAAAAGCCATTGCTGAGGAAAGACAAAGTAAACTATATATAATCTTTTTCATAATAAAAATTGAAGTATAAAATCAATCAGTTTTAATATTTTTTATAAACGCAATTAAAAGTTGTTTATTATAATACGTTTATGATAACGTTACCAATATTTGGAAGTACAACTCCATTCAATCCGTTAGCTTTTGCCTGGATATCAAATATTGTAACAACATCTCCACTTCTAAGCCCTTTTGTCAAAGATTCTACCTGTCCTAATGAACTGCCATTAATCGGCATTACAGGCTTACCAGATACTTTAACTTTGAAACTTACTACGTCAAAAGATACAGGGAAATCAAAGTCTGGCAATGTCGCTGTCAATGTCTGTTTAGAAATTGACGGAGCTGGCATAGAAACATAACTAGCACCTCTGATCTGTCCTTTTGGTGGAGGAATATTTTTAATTCTAAAATCAAATCCTTGAGAGATAACTTTTCCACTAGGTGCTTTTCCAGAAATTGTTAACTTAACAGTATTTCCAGCACCAGGTGTAACCATCCACTTCCCTTTGCCACCGCTTACAGAAGCTCCCGGTGCAGATAATGTTGTAGCAGAAAGATCTGCTCCTAAAATAGCTCCCGAAACAGGATTTTGTAATCCTCTGTAAAGTACCATCATTTTATCAGCTTGCAATATAGCTCCATTTTGTTCTTTCAAGGCTTCCTGTCCTGATACAACATTTAGTGTATGAGAATAAGGTAATGTGATAACTTTTCCATTTTTATCAGTGAAAGAAATTTCACCACCAAATTTCTGTTCTCCGGTTGTACCAGTGTTAGGTGTGATAATACCTTGTCCATTCTCAACTCTTTGTACTCCAGTAATTTTCAGCCCCGGAACATTACTTGCAAATGTTCCGATAGCAACTTTGATCTGTCCAGTTTCACCTTTCATGATTGAACTAGGACCAGATACCAAAGCTTCATAAGCATTGAATTTGATATCAGCATCAACTTTTTCCTGTAACATAGAAGAAATAGCATCAGCTTGAAGATTTCTTGCTTCCGACTCTATTAATTCAAGATTAGAAAGTGCAGCAATTAAAGGTTGATTATAAAATTTGTACTGGAACCAATTTTTACCTCCTTTAGCTCTTTTATCATCTTTAGGAAATTCTGCCCATAGATTTTTCTGAGCTCTTGCCGCTACGTCTTTTAATTGAGAATTATTAGCAAAATTAGAAACAATAAAATTTCTAAGATCATCGACTTTGCTTTTCAAATCGGTAGATTTTGAAGAAATATTTTTTTCATCACCATCTTTGAAAAATAAATTAGTCGCAGGTTCTGTATTATTAAGAGCAGTAAAACTTTCCTCAACCGCTAAGTTAGGATCGTATTCCGCCTGCTTACTCATCTCACCTTTATAACCTTCAATAAGGTTAACAAGGGCATCTGTTTTTCCAGATAAACCCTCATACTGTAATAATAATGGGCCGTATGTTTCAGGAGAAGTTTTAGCTTTTTCCTGTAAAGTAGCATAGAAAATCTTATTTTTACTCTCGACGATCGTTTGTCTTGTATTAGTCAAAGAATCGTTGGTATCTTTATATGATCTGATGATTTCCTGATCGATCTGCATTGCAAGCATCGCAATGAAAACCAGGTACATCAGGTTAATCATCTTCTGACGTGGTGTCTGTTTACCTCCTGCCATTTTAATAAAATAATTTAAATGTTAAACAATAATTAAAATGATAGTGATTAAGACTTCATTGCGCTAAGCATACCACCATAAACTCTGTTAAGGTTGTTAAGATTAGAAGTTAAACCTTGTAATTCCTCATTGAATTTTTCTGACTGAGCAGCAGATTTCTGAATATCTTCAACATATTTTTTGCTGAATTCCGATTGCTTTTGACCTTGCTCAAGTTGAAGCGCATAAAGTGCATTCATGCTTTCAAGGTGAGAAGCGGCAAGATTCAGTTGCTCATTATATTTGTGTGTGGAAGCAGAAACGTCAACTGTTTGGTTGATTTGATCTACAGACGAAGAGAATTTATCTATTCCGCCTCTCAATCTTTCAAATAAACTCACATCCAATTTTGCGTCAGCCAACATTTTGTCCAGCTTATCAGATAATGAAACTTCCAGTTCTTTATTTTCTACTTTATTCACAACTTTTCTTGGTTGTCTTTCAGCAGATTCATCCAACAATTCAGGATAAACATTTTCCCATGCATAATGTTCTTCTTTTGCTGGTGGATCAAATGCGAAAAATAAGAAGATTAATGCTTCTGTAATCAAACCGGCAGCAAGAGCAACGTTACCTGTAATAGGACCAACGTGCCAGTGTGTCATTTTAAATAAAGCTCCTAGGATTACGATAGCTGCACCAAATGAATAAACAAAATTTGTTATTGATTCTTTAGTTTTAAACATTTTTTTGAATTTTTAGTTAGTAATAGTTAGTTAATTATTTAGTTGTTCTTTTAAATTTACCTGCTCCAGCCGGAATATCTTGTATTGTTCTGAATCCGATATAACTCCTAGCTGAGTCCTTTCTTTCCCAATCTCTATAACCAGTCATTAATAAATAACCTGCATCTTTCCAAGATCCGCCTCTGATAGTTTTTTTAACTTCTCTGTAGGCCTGGTTTGATAAATATGGGTTTAAAGTTGATGAAAATTCGTATGTGGAATTACTGTACGGCGACTCTGTCCACTCAGAAACGTTACCTGCCATATCATATAGACCAAATCCATTTTTCGGGAACTTTTTAACAGGAGCAGTATAGGTATAATTACCTTTTTTCTCGTCCTCTATGTATGTACCTCTTTTAGGCTTGAAGTTTGCCAGATAACAACCTCTGTCATCCTGCAAATAGGGACCTCCCCAAGGATAAGTAGCATTTTGTATTCCTCCCTTAGCAGCATATTCCCATTCAGCTTCTGTTGGCAGTCTAAAACGCATTGATTTTTGTTTTTTCTTTTTAAGACTGTTATTATAGTCAGTCTTTAATTTAGTTTTGAAATCACAATACGCCCTTGCCTGATCCCAGGTAACACCAACAACAGGGTATTCTTTATAAGCATTATGCCAAAAATACTGGTCAAACAACGGTTCATTATAAGCATAACTAAAATCTTTGACCCAAACAGTAGTATCCGGATAAACAGCAATACTTTCTTTTTTAAGGTATTGAGTACCTCTATTCTTATCCTTTACGGCACTTGCAACATCTTCCCATTGATAATTATATTTTATCTTAGACCAGTCAATAATTCTTTCATTATTAATTCTCTTATCAGCCGGCAAATACATTGACTCTAATACTTCAGCGTATTTTTCATCCGGATAAGCAGATGTATTATATTGTAAAGGAACTTTCCAATCCAGTTTTTTAGATTCGTCATAGCCATCTCTTCCACCTTGAGATTCCATAAATTTCTGATATGGTGTAGCTTCTTCTCCTGTTTTCTTAGATGCATAAGCAAAGTCACCAATAGACCCGCCGTTTCCACCTTCTTCGCCTCCACCTTCACCAGCAGCTTCTGCTAATAATCCTCTGGCAATGGAATCTCTAACTGCATTTATAAAAACTCTATACTCTGCATTGGTAACTTCTGTTTCATCCATAAAAAAGGAAGAAACAGTCACTGTTTTAGGCATTGCTTTTTCCGGAGTACCTGCGAAATCCTGATCTGCCATACCCATTACAAAAGAACCGCCAGGAATTGGAACCATTCCGTAAGGTCTTTCTGCTATAAATGATTTTGACGATCCTCTAGGAACAAGTTCCCCTTTAAGACCTGGTTTACCAGCACTTCCTTTACTCCCTTTTGAACAAGAAATAACAACCGATGCCGATAAAAATATAAGTAATATCCTTTTCATCCTATTTTAAAGAAATTAAGCGGTAAATATATAATTTTTTTTATGAATAATTATCAATTTTTAATGAAAACGTAATTTGTTAAAGAATATTTCACAAACTACAAAATTATTCTACAGTTACTGATTTTGCAAGGTTTCTAGGTTGATCAACATTAGCACCTCTTGCAACTGCAATATAATATGATAAAAGCTGTAACGGTATAGAAGCTAAAATTGGCGAGAAACATTCTGACGTCTCAGGAATCTCTATAATATAGTCTGCCATTGCAGAAACCTGAGTGTCTCCTTTATTCACAATTGCGATAACTTTTCCTTTTCTGGCTTTGATCTCCTGAACATTACTAACTATTTTATCGTAATGTCCAACCTTAGGCGCTATAATGACAATCGGCATATTTTCATCGATCAAGGCAATAGGTCCGTGTTTCATCTCTGCTGCAGGATAACCTTCGGCATGGATATACGAAATTTCCTTAAGCTTAAGTGCTCCTTCCAGAGCTGCAGGGAAATTATAACCTCGACCTAAATATAAAAAGTTAGTTGCGTCTACAAAATTAGAAGCAATAGTTTTCACTGTCTGATCAACAGAATTTAATACATCTTCAACTTTTTTAGGAATAGCATCAAGTTCGGTAATCAATCTCATAAAATCCGCTTTTCCAAGATTTCCATTATGATTACCTAATTTAATTGCAATTAATGACAATATAGTCAATTGGGCTGTAAAAGCTTTTGTGGAAGCAACACCGATTTCCGGCCCAGCATGGGTATAAGAACCCGCATCTGTATAACGTGCAATTGATGAATCCACCACATTACAAATTCCATACACGAAAGCTCCTTTTTCTTTAGCCAATTTGATTGCAGCCATCGTATCGGCAGTTTCACCTGATTGAGAAATCGCAATCACAACATCCTTAGAACTGATGATCGGATTTCTGTATCTGAATTCTGAAGCATATTCTACTTCTACAGGAACACGTGCAAACTCTTCAATAAGATATTCTCCGATAAGACCTGCATGCCAAGAAGTTCCACAAGCAATAATGATAATTCTTTCTGCATTAGTTAATCTTTCCAAATGATCCCAAATTCCGGCCATTTTAATGATTCCTTCATCTACTAGAAGACGACCTCTCATGGTATCAAGAATAGATTTTGGTTGTTCGAAGATTTCCTTCAGCATAAAGTGTTCATAACCTCCCTTTTCTATCTGTTCAAGATTTAATCTTAATTCCTGGATAGCCGGTTCGATTTTAGCATTTTCCTTTATAGTTCTGATATCAATTCCACTTTCTAAAGAAATTGTAGCCATATGACCTTCTTCGAGATAAACCGCTTCTTTTGTAAACTCAACAAAAGGTGAAGCATCAGAAGCTACAAAATATTCATGTTCTCCGATACCAACAGCCAAAGGAGAACCTAATCTCGCTACAACCAGTTGTCCGGGAAAATCATGATGCATAACTGAAATTGCATATGCTCCGTACACTTCGTTCAAAGCATATCTTACAGCTTCTGAAAAATCCAAAGTTGGTTCTTTATCCATGAAATATTGAATAAGATTAACCAGAACTTCAGTATCAGTTTCAGATTTGAACTCGTAGTCTTTATTGATAAGCATTGTTTTTATAGTATCATAATTTTCTATAATACCGTTATGAACAATCGCTATTTTACCATTGTTTGAAAGATGTGGATGAGAATTATTATCGCTTGGGACTCCATGAGTCGCCCATCTTGTGTGCCCCATTCCCAATTTTGCTGTTTCTTTCAAACCTTTTGAAATAGCAACAAGATCATCAACTTTTCCTTTGGTTTTTTTGAATTCCAAATCACCATTCTGGGACTCCAAAATAACCCCGGCACTATCATAACCACGATATTCCAGACGACGTAATCCATTAATTACAACATCATACGCATCTCTAAAACCTGTATATCCAACGATTCCACACATAGTTATATGTTTTTATTTTTTAGTATATATTATTCTAAGCTGAGCATTCTTAGATTTTTGTATTTCATGCCCAATATTATTTATATTATTTTCATCTATTCCTTTCAGTACGATTCTAAAAGGATTATAAGGCCTGTCATTATATGTTTGCCCCAAAAGAGCTCCGGTAGAAGAATTACTCAAATAACTTCCAACATTAATTATAAAATTATCATGCTTAGAATTCTTTTCGATAATATCTTTTAATGAAGCGGTTATTCCTATATCATAGTAAGCTTCTTTTGTAGAAAGATTAGTGGTTTTCACAAGAGTATACCCAGCAGAAGACAAAGTTGTCATATCCGGAAGAAAACGCACTGTATCTTTTATAATTTCTTGAACTAGCAGACTGGATGGCTTTTTATAAGAATTATCCCAGGATTCATCATTATATAAACGAATTTTTGCAGAAACAATCCCAATTTTATCGTCTTTATATTTTTGCTTCAATGCATCGATTGTATATTGAGGAATTTTTATTCCTATACTGCTTCCGCCCATACCTTGCATATATAATTTAGGTGCAAACTTATCAGATGTAATAGGATTTAAAATATTCTTAATATCAACCGAATTCACCATTGCTCCACCATAGTTGCTTCCTGCTCTACTATAAATTACCTGACTCAGATGGACATTAGAAGAACCCAGATTCAACGTAGTTTCTTGCTTTGTTCTTGTAACGTTTCCTGTACCATCGGTTGCAGTAACATCATTTTTATAATAGATCGTAATTCCTGCATCATTAGGTGCCATTGAGAACAAATAACCATCGTTCTGTTCTACAGAAATGCTAATTCCTCTAAAATATCTGATAAATGAAGCAGCATCTTTAAGAACCTGGTTACCTTGTTTTGCAATGATTTTATCTTGAAAAAAAGCATTATCCAATTTCATTCTGAACGAAACAGCACGATTTAATAGCTCTGAAGCATCAGAATCTTTAGTAATTACAACTGAATTAACTGTTCCATTAAAAGCCTGTGATCCTAAAACTTTATCTGTGTTAAGAGTAAACGTTTTATTAGTATTAATAGAATCGGCAGGACTACCTAAGAAATCCATTACCTCGTGAACTTTTATCGTTAACGGAGCAACATCTTTTCCTATTTTATATTTACCATATTTTCTAACCGGATAAGTTGTAACTACTTTTTTAGCTGCCACATTACCGTCCGGATAAACATAATCTTCGGTTGTAGTAGTTTTTACAGAATCCGTAGCGGTTTCATATCTTGGCTTAAGCGTTAAAACTACAGAATCAATTACTGGATTCTTACCGAAATCAGGGTTATAAGTATTTAATCTTAACTGCGTTATATAGGATACTTTCTGACCGCCAAAAACATCTTCGTTAAACGCACCTATCCTTACACTGTCATATTGAGAAGTAACAACTTTCTGCACATCATGGTTATCAACATTATATGCAATCAAGCTATATGCTTTGTCATAACCTTCAGATGCATTGCCATCCACTAATTGAGAACCAAAATTATCTAGCTCACCCTCACAAGAATTTAATACAATTACTCCCATTAATACTAGCGGAAATAATTTCATTAATGTTTTTATTTTTATCATTATAAACAATAGTAGTAATTAATAAACCTTTGCTATAGAATCTGCGTTCAAATAATCGGATTTATCAGCTTCCGCCTTTCCGTAGGCCTGATCCAATTTTTCTTCCAAAAATTCATTCCCCTTCACGATAACATCCACATAGTTCATACTATCGTTTACAAAACTTAGAAAGGTTGGATTATCTAACGATTCTAAATCAGAAATATTATCAAACTCCAAAATTTCTTTTGTATTTTCTTTCAAAGGAATATCTTCTTCATTATAAACAGAAAGGACAATTTTGGTATCCTTGAAGTAAGAATCATCCTTATAATAAGTTTTTAAATAAATAGGAATAAGAGAAGCCATCCAGCCATTCAGGTGAATGACATCAGGAACCCAATTCAGTTTCTTGATCGTTTCTATAACACCTCGGGCAAAGAAAACAGCCCTTTCATTGTTATCTTCAAAAGGCGCACCTTCGTCATCAAAGTAATATTGCTTTCTTTTAAAATACTCTTCGTTGTCTATAAAATAAACCTGAAGACGCTCACCAGGCAAAGAAGCTACTTTTATGATTAATGGCTGATCCAGATCATTAATAATGATGTTCATCCCAGAAAGTCTGATAACCTCATGCAACTGAAATTTTCTCTCGCTGATTTGACCGAATCTAGGCATAAAAACCCTCACATCGTTACCTTCACTATGCATTTTCAGCGCCATTTTGTGTACCAAACTCCCCATATTTGTATCTTCTTGGTAGGGATACATTTCCGTAGTAACGTATAAAATCTTTTGATTAGGCATAAAATTTACTTTAAACGAAGTACAAAAACTTCATTTTGCAAAATTACAAAAAATTAAATCAAAACATTTATTTTAATTAATATTAATATTGTTGTTTAAAACTTATTAAATATCAAATACTTAATAAATTATAAATGTTAAATTTCATCAAAAAATAATGATTTTTTTAACTTTTCAAATCCCCAAAGCATAATTCCAGACAAAAACCACATTTACAGTTAAAACAGAAGACAAGCTATAATTAAAGTAAAAACTGTTACCTTTGAGTTCAAAATTATCAGGCTAATGCAGGTTTTTTATGACAAACAATCGTTTTCCAACTATATAATCCGACAAAAAAAGGAAAATAAAATAATAGGATTTGCTCCTACAATGGGGGCTTTACATGCGGGACATATTTCTCTTTACCAAGAAGCCAGGCAAGAAAATGACATCGTGGTTTCATCAATTTTTGTCAATCCAACACAATTTAACAACCTCGAAGATCTGGAAAAATACCCTCGAACGATTGAAGATGATATCAAAAAACTGGAAACATCAAAACTGGTTGATGCCGTTTACATCCCAAAAGTTGAAGACATTTATCCTAACGGAATGAAAAAAAAGCATTACGATTTTGGCGGAATTGAGAACGAAATGGAAGGCGCTGCCAGACCGGGACATTTTGACGGTGTCGGAACTGTGGTTGAAGAATTATTTCTGCAAGTAGAACCAGACAATGCTTATTTTGGAGAAAAAGACTTCCAGCAATTGAAAATTATTGAAAAACTCGTTGATATATTGAGTCTGAATATCAAAATCCACGGCGTAAAAATCCATAGAGAAGAAAGCGGATTAGCAATGAGTTCTCGTAACATACGTCTTTCTGACACAGAAAAGAAAGCTTCTTCTGTTATATATAAGACATTGAAAAAAGTGAATGATTGGTTTCGGGTTGTGTCAATCCCTGAAATCAAAAAAAGGGTTGAAGAAATTTTCCAACAAAACGAGATGGAACTGGAATATTTTCTGATTGCCGATGAAGGCACATTGAAAGAAGTGGATTTTTTTTCGAAAGATAAAAGCTACCGTGCTTTCATTGTAGTGAATGTTGGTAAAGTAAGACTGATTGACAACATGCATCTGGAATAAAAAAGAAGCTTCTTTTTCAAGAAGCTTCTACACCAAATCACAAAATATTAATATGAAAAAAATTTACTTGCGTAAATTGTGACCTGGCTGGGATTCGAACCCAGGACCCATACATTAAAAGTGTATTGCTCTACCAGCTGAGCTACCAGGTCTTGAAAATATAAAATATCTTCAGAGTTTGTACTGTGCCTGCGACTGGACTCGAACCAGCACATCCTTAGGAAACCACCCCCTCAAGATGGCGTGTCTACCAATTTCACCACGCAGGCAAAAAAAAAACCGTATAACTACGGATTTTTCTGCTTGTGACCTGGCTGGGATTCGAACCCAGGACCCATACATTAAAAGTGTATTGCTCTACCAGCTGAGCTACCAGGTCGGCCACATTCAAAACTTTATAGATTACTATTCCGTTTTAAAGTGGTGCAAAGATAAGGCTTTTTTTAAAATCTCAAAATTTTTTTAGAACTTTGTTTAAAATAAAATTATGATAATTTCTCTCCTCGGATATATGGGAAGCGGTAAATCTCACGTTTCCAAAAACTTGAGCAAAAAATTAAATTTTCCACTCATCGATCTTGATCAGAAAATTTCTGAAGAGCATCAGCTTAGCATACCCGAAATTTTCCAAAATAAAGGCGAAATCTTCTTTCGTAAGGAAGAAAAAAGAATTCTGGAATCGATCTTAAACGAGAGAAGCAATATCATTCTGAGTCTTGGTGGAGGAACGCCTGTATATTATAATAATATGGATCTGATCAATCAATTCTCAAAAAGTATTTTTCTGAGAGCTTCTGTTAAAACCCTTACGGAACGCATCATGCTTCAGAAGAACTCTCGTCCGTTGATTGCAAGATTGGAAGACAATGACATCCCTGAGTTTATTGCCAAACATCTCTTTGAACGAAATCCTTTTTATGGAAAGTCGCATTTTACAATCGATACGGATTCCAAAACCGCCAGTGAGATTTCTGATGAGATCATCAGATTGTTGAAAATTTAATTTTCATCATCATTATCTGAGAAAAAAACATCCCAATCGTCACTATCCATTTCTGAGGAAGTATCGCTCGTGGAAAAATCATCCATTTCCCTTCTGTCTTTTTTGGTAGGTCTTCCAAGTCCTTTTTGTCTGTAATAATCCTGAGCGGACTTTCTCATTTTCAGGATTTCGTACTGTTCTTTCTCTGTCATATCAATAACATATAAAGAAACCAATTTAGCTCCTACTCTGCTTTTGGGGACATCTGTAACTTTTATTTTATACTCGATTTGATTTTTTTTAATTTTAATAAGATCGCCGGTTTTCACTTCTTTAGAAGATTTCACGGCATTTTCTCCAATGCTGACTCTGTTTTTCTTGATCTCTTCTGCTGCGATGTTTCTTGTTTTATAAAATCTCACACTCCATAAAAATTTATCTATTCTCATAATTTTTTATACTTTTGTCACGTTAAAATTAATTGCAATTTAACATTAAATAAAAAATGAAAAAAATACTTTTGGGAATTGCTCTTTCTGTAGCTGTTTTACAGGGATGCAAGAAAGACAATAATGATGATGATGAAGTTGTACAGCTTACTGTAGAAGAGCAAAAAGATTATGACGATGCTGCGGCTCTGGATTTTCTGAATACACATTACCTTAACAGCAAAGGAGTCATCACTGCTTTTGATGACACTACTGACACTGACAATAATGAAAAAAAACTGGCAGATTATAACTATGTCAAGTTACCATCTGGTGTAATTTATATTGTAAGACCTGGTGCACAACCTGACCCGGGGAAAGAAATGGCAACTGATGACATCATTAGTTTTTTCAATGTTACAAAAACTTACACCGCTTCGAAGGTTAATGATAAATTTGTTTTCAACAATGAAATTACTTTTGTTAATAATGTTACAAATACCGGTGTTCCAAGTGTGGATCCCGCTTATTACTATGTAAAATCATCCGTAATAAAAAACTATAACGATACCAACAAAACAAATATAGGCAGAGATTTCTTCGAAATCGAAGGACTGAAAGAAGCATTAAAGTTCTTCAAATCTTATGACAATCTGGACGTAGCTACAGATTATAATATGCAGGGCGTGATTATTGTTCCGTCCAGAGCAGCTTATGCAAGAGATAACTCGATTTACGGAACGGTATATGCCAACAGAAGTTTTGTTTTCAATTTTCAGCTTTATAATACTAAGACAAGAGTTAAACCCGGGGAAGATTAACCCTCAATATCATACAAAACAAAAAAGCGTGGTTCAAATTTGAATCACGCTTTTTTATTTGATATAGCTTCGTTTTAAACCTTAGCCAGAAAATCCTCAAATTGAGTTTCTTTAATGGAAACATTTCCGTCTTCCTGGATTTTATCCAGGATTATATGTTCTATCTGATTAATTGATTTTTCATCAAAAGGTTTTGAAACTCTGACATAGTTTTCCGTGAAGCCATACATCATTCCGTTTTTGTTTTCATGTTCCCAAAGAACCGGAAGCTTTTTGCCTAACTGGGTTCTGTAGAATTCCATTTTCTTTTTTTCGGAAAGGATTCTGAGCATTTTATTTCTTTTCTTTCTTTCAGAGATCGGAACTGCGCCTTGCATATCGGCAGCTTCGGTATTTTCTCTTTCGGAATAAGTGAAAACGTGGAGATAGCTGATTGGCAAATCATTCAGGAAATTATATGTTTCCATAAACAACTCTTCAGTTTCCCCGGGAAATCCGACAATCACATCAACGCCAATCGCCGCATCTGGCATCACTTCACGGATTTTATTAACCCGATTATAATAAAGCTTCGTTAAATAACGGCGTTTCATTTTTTTCAGTAATTCATCACTTCCCGATTGAAGTGGAATATGAAAATGCGGGACAAAGCTTCTGCTTTTGGAAACCAAATCGATGCTTTCATCTTTCAAAAGATTAGGTTCAATGGAGGAAATTCTGATTCTTTTAATGCCTTCTACTTTGTCCAGTTCGGAAATCAGATCAAGAAAAGTGTGTTCGTGTTTTTTGTTCCCAAATTCTCCCTTTCCATAATCTCCGATATTAACACCTGTCAAAACGATTTCTTTAATATCTCTTGCCGCAATTTCTTTTGCATTATTAATCACATTCTCGATGGTGTCGGATCGGGAAATCCCTCTGGCCAAAGGAATGGTGCAATAGGTACATTTGTAATCACAACCGTCCTGAACCTTCAGGAAAGCTCTGGTTCTATCGCCAATAGAATAAGACCCAACAAAGAAATCTGTTTCGTCAATCTCACAGGAATGGATCTGAGCATAACTTTCCGACTTTTCTAAATCATCCAGATAACTCAGAATATTGAATTTTTCTTTAGCACCCAAAACCAGGTCAACACCTTCAATCCCGGAAATCTCTTCCGGTTTCAGCTGTGCATAGCAGCCGATAACCGCAACCAAACCTTCGGGATTAGCTTTCGCAGCACGCTTCACGTGGAGCTTACATTCTTTATCCGCATTTTCGGTTACAGAACAGGTGTTGATAATATAAACCTGTGCCGGCTCATCAAAATTAACTTTCTGATAACCCGCATCCATCAATTGTCTTGCAATAGTAGAAGTTTCTGCAAAGTTCAGCTTGCAGCCAAGTGTGTGAAAAGCAACGGTTTTCGGTTGTGAAATAACATCTGACATAAGGCTGCAAAGTTATTAATAAAATTGCAACCGTTCCAAATAATGAACTTAGCACAAAAAAATCCGGACTTACCGGATTCTGTTATTTAGATTTCTTTTGTTTCGGAACTTTGAGTCCTTCTTCTTTTGCTTCGGAAATACCGATAGCAATGGCCTGTTTCCTGCTTGTGACTTTGTCACCTGAGCCGGATTTCAGTTTTCCTTCTTTGAATTCTTTCATGACTTTGCCCACTTTTTCCTGGGCTTTATCGGAATATTTTTTAGTCGCCATTTTTTAATCTTTTGATTTTGGAGCTTCTACAGCCAGTTCATAGACTTTGGCATGCATCAGATATTTTGACCTTTCTCGTGAAGTCACATTTTCAACTTCGCCTTTGTATAAAACAATAACTGCATCTTCCTTTATGAGCGGATCCGAATCCGAAAAATATTTCTCGTCCGGACTTTTCTCCGTCACTTCATTCTGTCTTTCTTTCAGTTTGTCAGCAATTTCCTGAAAACCCTCATCCGAAGAATGTAATATCTTGTAATCCGGTCCTGCGAAAGCTTTATAATATTTATTCTCTGCAATAAGATTCTGAGAATTATCTTCAACCGGGTTATCGTTTCCGTCCAAAAAACCAACTTCGACTAATCTTCCATTCCTTTCATCTGCAAATTTCTTCGCTTCGCCAACAGAATTAAAACCTGTGTAAAGATTGGTATTTTCAAATTCGTATTTTGTAAGTCTTTCTACAATATTTTCTGATTCCATAATTTATTTTTTGTAATTAACATTTACTTGAAATCAACTTAATGGTGTCTTACACCTTTATGATGATAATAGGCATTTTTAAAGTACTGACTTCCTTGGGTAGCCTTAGTTTGATTCTGGTATGTATCAATATGATGATTTGCCTGCGAAAGGAGTTCCTGCGTTTCAAAATGAATTTGCTTACCATTTTTGAAAATCTCACCTTGAGAATTCCTGTACATCTCGTTCTCTTTGTAAGAATTTCCATCCGGAGCTGTAAAAAGCTTTTCCTTGTTTCTTTTATTTCTGATGATTTGACCTGCTAAAATTAAAGTTCCGCCTGCAAGAAAACCTAAAACTACTTTTACACTGTTTTTCATATCTTTCATTTTTAAGAATTGAAAAACAAAATTGTTGCCAAATAGAATTTTAAAATTTTAAGAAGTTTCAAATTACTTCGAAAACTTTAGTGACATAAGTGACATTTTGTCAATGCTGATTATACCAAATTGATAATCAATAACAAAATCAACAATAATTCTGTTAATTTTATTACAATTCAAACATTTAATTTACTATTTGGACCAGATTTTTATTAATGTATTTTTAAAATTGGTTAAACTTCGTTAAAACTGTAACACTAATTTTTTAGTTCATACTAATTTAGCATTAAATTTGTCTAACAGAAATCAAAAAAAGAAAAGAATATTAAAATGAAGAATACATTAAAAAAACTAATGCCATTTGCATTGACCGGTGTTATTTCCGGTGCAACGGTTTTCGGAGCGAGTCAATATTTCAGTTCAGAAAACAATGGAGAAGATTTCTCTTATTTTACAAAAGCTTCTAAAAATTCTGCATTTGCCGGAATGAGTTCTGCAGTTGGAGACGACTTCGTTAAGGCTTCTAAAACCACGGTTCCTGCGGTTGTAACAATCAAAAATTATCAGGACAGAGCAACTCAAAGAATGCCTGACAACGATATGTTTGATTTTTTCTTCGGACCTGGCAACAGTCCTTTTGGCGGTGGTCAACAAAGGCAACAACAGCAACCCCCTAAGAATATGCCCTCCGGATTAGGTTCAGGAGTCATTATCTCACCAGATGGTTACATTATTTCCAATAATCACGTCGTTGCTGGTGCTAATAAACTGGAAGTGGTTCTAAGTAATAAAAAATCTTATATCGCAACATTAATAGGAACAGATCCCAATACGGATATTTCCCTTTTAAAAATCGAAGAAAAAGGTCTGCCTTACCTCAACTTTGCCAACTCCGATATGGTAGAAGTAGGACAATGGGTTTTAGCGGTAGGTAATCCGCTTGGCCTTAATTCTACGGTTACAGCGGGAATTGTTTCTGCAAAAGGCAGAAGTATTGATATCCTGAGCCAGCAATCCAGAACACCAATCGAAAGCTTTATCCAGACGGATGCTGCAATCAACCCGGGAAACAGTGGTGGTGCTTTGGTCAATGTCAACGGAGATCTGATCGGGATCAATACAGCAATCCAATCCAAAACAGGCTACTACGAAGGTTATGGGTTTGCAGTTCCTTCCAACTTAGCAAGAAAAATTGTTGAGGACATCAAGAAATTCGGATTGGTACAAAGAGGTTTCCTTGGAATCGGAAGTTTAGATCTGTCTAATGATATGCAGGTTGCAGCTTATAACCAAAAAAACAAAGCTAACTTAAAAGTTGGTGATGGTGTTTATGTGACTGAAGTCACAGGAAAAAGTGGTGCCGAAGATGCAGGAATCAAAACAGGTGATATTGTAACTAAAATTGATAATACAGATATCAGCAGCTTTGCAGACCTATCTTTCGCAATCGGAAGTAGAAGACCTGGTGATAAAGTGTCCGTAACTTATACCAGAAACGGGAAACCAAACACAGTAACTGTTACTCTGAAAGACCAGAAAGGCGGAACTTCTTCAAGAAGTAAAGAAGACCTGACTGTTACTGAAAAGATCGGTTCGGAATTCGAGCCACTGAGCGACAGAGTGAAAACCGATTATGGTCTGGAAAGCGGTGTTATTGCTAAAAATGTGATAGAAGGCAGCGAAATGGATAAAATTGGTGTAGTGGATAATTACATCGTAATGGAAATCAATGGAAAACCTGTTAATTCTCAAAAAGATGTCGAAAAAATATTGAGCGGATACAAAGGTAATGTCCAGGTAAAATATGTAGACAGTTACGGCAGAATTACCACAAGAGGTTTTAAAATGCCTTAATTCTCCAAAACATAAAAACAAAAACCCAACCTGTTGAATGGTTGGGTTTTTTATATGGATTTTTTCTAACTTTGGTTGATATCAATGGTATGAAAAAAATAAGATGCATCGTAATAGAAGATCAGGAAATCGACAGATTGATGTTACAACATCTCATCAAGCAACATGGTATCCTGGAACTTGTTGCTGCAGTTGATTCTGCTGAAAACGCAAAACCCTTTCTTGATGATTCAATAGATCTGCTTTTTCTTGATATTGATTTACCGGAAATGTCAGGAATAGAAATCAGAAAAACTTATCAAAAAATCCCCGCCTGCATTTTCATAAGTTCGCACCCGGAATATGCCATTGAAACGTTTGAGCTCGACACACTGGACTTCATTTCAAAACCTTTAAAAAAAGAACGTTTTGATTATTCTATCAATAAGTTATTGGATTTTTTCAGTATGAAAGAAAAGTCTGAATATTTCGATATTCTTACCGGTTCTCAATTTTTAAAAATAAAAGAAGGCCATAATGTTGTACAGATAAAAATTTCTGATATCATCTATCTGGAGGCATTGAAAGATTATACAAGGCTGATCACTACACAAAAAAAACATTGCGTTTTATCATCAATCGGTCAGATTTTAAAAGACGACCATTTTTCAAATTTTGTCAGGATCCATAAAAGCTATGCCGTTCCAAAACATCTTATTACCAGAAAAAACAGTTACGAAGTTGTTATCAATAGTAATATCAATCTACCAATCGGCAGAGCTTACAAAGAAAATCTAAGCTTTTTTGAATCTTAAAATGACTTGTGTTTCGCCGATTAATTGATTGCTTTTAACTTCGATATTACATCGGATTGATTTACAAAGATCACGAATCACATGTAACCCCAAACCTTTTTTGATTCCTATACTTGTATGATCTTCGTATAAAGCTCTGAATTTTTCAAGATTTGTACCGCCTCCGTTATCGGAGATCTCAATAAAGCTTTCATTATTCTCTTCCCAGGCTTTACAAATAATATGAGCGTCAGGTTTTCCCTGTACTACTTTTACACTGTTATTGATCAAATTTCGAATGATGGTTTTCAAATATTCTTTGTCAGTAAAAACCCACATATTTTCTGAGAAGTTAAAGGAAATCCGAATGTCATTGACCCAAACAAATTCTTTTTTAACATCGGAAAATATCTCTTCTATCTTATAATTTCTGAACGACGGCTCAAAATTTTCCATCTGTCCTTTGCTCCAAAGCAAAAGGTCTTCCATCTGTTCCAGAAGCTGCTCGGTTGCTCTTGTAGTTTGTGTCTCGAGCCGGTCTTTGGTTTCTTCGTCCATCATTTCGGGTGCTTCTTTCCGAAGATGGAGAAAATTAATCAAGGAAATAACAGGACTCCGTAGGTCATGATTCAGAATTCCAAAAAACTGCATTTTGGTTTTATTAGCCTTATCCAATTCTGAATTAAGTAACATTAATTTCTGATTGATTCTCTTTCTGTTCCGACTCTGATAATAAAGTAACCCTCCAATAATAGCAATAGCAACTAAACCTGAAATCAGATAAATTCGTTGTTTTTTAGAATTTTTGATTGTCAATTCATGGATAGTATTTTCATTCAATAATGATTTGATTTCCTGCTGTTTACTTTTATTTTGAAATTTTGCTTCGGCATTCGCAAGACTTTGCTTACCAGATTCTATAGAAAGAGAATCATTGGTTTGACTGTAAGCTTTGTAATATTGATAGGCCTTGTCCCATTGTTTTTGAGCGGCGTAACTTTCAGATAACTTTTTATTGATCTCTGCAAAAAAACGTTTGTCATAGATGTAAGCAAAGTTCAACGCTTTGTTAAGGATTTTAATCGCTTCGGCGTATTTTCCTTGTTCAACCAATACTTTTCCTTTGGCTGTATTAGCTTCCATCAGGATCTCTTCATCGTTAGATTTTTTGGCGAAAAGCAAGGCCTTATCGGCGTAGTCATCCGCGAGTTCCAATCTGTTTTTCTCAAGATAAAACTCAGACATATTCCGGTTTGCATAGCTTACATTAAGGAAAAGCATCTGGTTGTGCTGGCCGATTTCATATAATTCTAAATAGTATTTTTTCGCTAAATCGATATTCCCCAAATGGGTGTAAGCCTCGATGTAAGTATTGTATAAAAAAGCAATTCCATCTGACCTATCTTTGAGATAAGAGCTAGCATAATTTGTATATTCTATAGCCTTTTCATATTGTTTCATATCATTATAAGCATCGGCAATCTGTAGATATGAAATGCCAATATTATTTCTGGTCTCTTTTTTCTTTTTATCCAGCAACAAATAATCAATAGCTTTCAGCTTATAATTAATGAAATTTTCAAACTCAGATCTATCCAGATAATATTCTCCGATACTCCCTAAAAGTGTGGCTTTTAAGTTCTTAGCTTTAACCGTGTCGACAATCTTTTTGACATAATTGATGAGTTCCTCTCCTTTCTTGTATTCTTTTATAGAATAATACATATAATTGAGCCTCATCAATGCTAAAACTTCTTGCTCCAAATATTTATTTTGTGCAAGTTGCAGTGATTTTTCAAAGTAGACTGTTGCTTTTTCGTATTGGTTATTGGTATACTCGTAACCATAGCCTTTGTAGAAATAGAATTTTGACAAGTATTTTTTATTATTCTCTGAAAGCGCAATTCCGATATCTGCTTCTTTGATTAATAAAGGATAATTTTCAGTTTCTGTTAATGAATTACAGTAAGCATCCCAGGCTTTGATCTTTTGATCATTGGTTTTATACTGCAAAAGATCCGGTTGTTTCTGTGAGAATAGAAACAATACCAAATTCAACATTATGAAAACCCATATTTTCCTCACCGATAAGACTTTATAATATCTTATTAAAGCTACAATTATTTTTTAATAAATGTCATTGGTCTATTAAAATTGTCGTTTATCTATTTCATCTTTTCATCAGTACATTCTCATTTTACCTTTGGAATAGAAAAATTCACTCTATGAAAAATAAAATATTAATTCGCTTTTTAATTCTGCTCATTGCGCCGACTGGATTATTAAAAGCACAAAAAACAATTGCTTCGACAGGGATTACTGCTACTGGAAGCGGTGGCAGTTCATCCTATACCGTCGGACAAATAGATTACCGGCAAAAAGGAGCTAATGCCGAGGTAATGGAAGGTGTTCAGCATGCTTATGAAATCATAACGTTAGCTGTAGAAGATTTGAACAACAAAGAGCGAAATATACTCTTATATCCCAATCCTGTGAAAGATTTTTTATGGATTGAATTCAGTGATAAAAATTATCAAAATTCAAATTATACCCTATTTGACTCACAAGGGAAACTGATCAAAAAAGGAAACCTGAATCAACAAAAATCTGAGCTGGATTTCTCATTGTTACCCTCTTCTGTTTATATCATCAGGGTTTTCCAGAACGATCAAACTATCAAAACATTTAAAATCATCAAAAAATAATACTTATGAAAAAAATTGTATTAATTGCAGCCTTTGCCTTAGGAACTTACATGGTTTCTGCTCAGGCTCCGGAAAAAATGAGCTATCAGGCCATTATCAGAAATAATTCCGGACAACTTTTAACCAATCAAAATGTTGCCGTAAGAGTGAGTGTATTACAAGGTTCAGCAGGAGGAACAGTAGTTTACTCAGAAAGAATAACAGGAACGACTAACGCTAATGGTCTTGTTAGTCTAGAAATAGGATCAGGAACAATTTTAAGCGGAACATTCAACACCATCAATTGGGGTGGAAATTCTTATTATCTCAAAACCGAAACCGATCCCGCCGGCGGAACCAATTATACTATTACGGGCACAAGTCAATTATTAAGCGTTCCTTATGCTTTATACGCAAAATCCTCCGGTGGCGGAAGCGGTCTGACATTGCCATATACGAACACCCTAACCAATGCTTCTGATCTTTTTACATTGGCTAACAATGGTGATGGTAGTTCTATTGTCGGGCAAAATTCTACCACTACATCCAGTATTTCCGCAATAAGAGGAGAAGTAACCAATACAGCTCCCGGTGGATTTTCTTCAGCAGTCAGAGGTATCAACAATGGAACCGGTGGATTAGGAATTGGAGTTTGGGGCTCACAGGCAGGTTCTGGTTGGGGCGTGTATGGGGTTACACCAAGCGGGTTAGGAGTTTATGGTAATTCTTCAGCAGCAGGAACCGGAGTTTACGCCAATAGTAATTCCGGGACTGGTCTTACAGCAACCAGCGTGAACGGAAATCCTGCCAGCATTGCTGTTTTCAATAATGCTAACAACAACAATGCTTTGAATGCATCTACTGTTGGTAATGGAAATGTAATCAACGCCTCATCAACAGGCAACGGAACAGCAATACAATCCAGCAGTACCGGAGGATCAGGAGTTGACGCTGCTACTGCGGCACAAACCGCAGCGGGTGTCATTGGCCGCAATAATGGCGCGGGTGAAGCCGTTGTAGGTCTAACAAATAGTGATATTGCCGGCGCCGTTGTAGGACGGAATGACGGTGGAGGTTATGGTGTGCGAGGATTTGTTGCTACTAATACTTCAGGCAACGCAATTGGAGTTTACGGACAAGTTGGGATTAATGGTAGTACTGGTAGAGCGGGACGTTTTGAAAATACCAATACTTCTAATGATAAAAACACATTCGAAGTAGAGTCTAACAGTCTAGGAAACATTCCTGATAATACATTAGGAAATGTATCATCTTTTCTTTCAAATAATACGAATAGTGTAAGTGCAGCTGTCAGAGGGGAAGTTAAAACCATTTTCGGAAACTTTGGTGCAGCCGGTATTTTTGGAGTATCTTCAGGAACTGGAGGATTTGGAGGATTGTTCTACGCGTCCAATACTAATGGAAATGGCAGAGCCCTCACTGCGATCACAGATGGAAACGGCGATGCTTTTCTAGCTAATGCAGGAAAAAATGGTGACGCTGTAGAAGCCAATGTTGATGGCACTGGGCGAGCTATTTATGGTTGGGTACCTTCTTTCAGTGGTGGAAAGGCGGCAGAATTTAAAAATTTCAATACATCCAATAATAATACAGTAGTTACATCAACTAATACAGGTAATGGTAATGCTGGAGACTTTATTGTAGATAATACGAATGGAACTTCTGCCGGAGTCATGGGTGTGGTTAATTCTAAATTTGCAAACTTTGGAACTGCTGGCGTATATGGTCGTGCAGACGGAACAGGAGCTACCGCAGGGTTATTTTATATTTCAAATACAACCAATCCAAGACCTGCATTAATTGCACTCACAGATGGAACCGGAGAAGGAATTATTGCCAATGCCAATGACGGAAATGCTGTTGAAGCTACCACTGATGGTTCAGGAACGGCAATTTATGGTTGGGTACCAAATTTTGGAACCGGAAAGGCAGGAAATTTTAGAAATTTTAATACATCTAACGGTAATCCTACTGTCACCATAATAAATGCAGGAACAGGAAGTGATCTCTTGGTCAATCATACCGGAGCTTCCGGGAATCTCGCCGTTTTCCAGACTTCGGGCTCAAATATGGCGCGTATCAATATGGCAGGAAGAGGTTTTTTCAACGGTGGAACACAAAATTCCGGGGCAGATGTTGCAGAAGCTTTTGATGTAGAAGGAAATATCTCTCAATATGAAGCTGGAGACATATTAGTAATTTCACAAGACTCCGACAGAACTGTCGAAAAGTCATCCCAACCATATTCTAATCTGGTGGCTGGTGTTTATGCTACAAAGCCGGGTGTCCTTTTAACTGAGGAAAGTGTCGACACCGATATTTCTGGAAAAGTTCCAATGGGTGTCATTGGAGTAATTCCTACAAAAGTTTGCTTAGAAGGAGGTACAATCAAAAGAGGAGATCTATTGGTAACCTCATCTATTGCAGGCGTTGCAATGAAAGCCGATCCGAAAAAATTACAAATCGGACAGGTTTTGGGTAAAGCGCTTCAGGATTATGATACGCAATCTATCGGAAAAATCAAAGTATTAGTAAGTATTAAATAAAAATTAAGCAAAATGAAAACATTATACATCACAATTCTAATATTAGCAGGAAGCACACTAACTTTTGCACAGCAAAACAAGCAGGAGGAAAAGCAAGGCGATATACAGGAAACTTTAGGCAAATTTGCCCAGATGAATGAATCTCAAAAAGCAACAAAATCCGATTCTAATGGAAAATTAGCCTCTCAACAAGGGCTTGATCAAAAAAAACAAAATTCAAATTCTGTACCGAAAGCCACTCCCGGTAAACTGCTATCAAATACTGCCAGTACAGAAGAGATGCTTGCAAGTATACCAAACAGAAAAAAAATAATAACTAATATCTCAAAAGTAAGTAATAGCCAAGGTTTGCCAAACACAGCAACCCTGGAAGAATTCAAAAAAACAATTCCCAAAAACTAACTATATAATTGAAAGAGAAGACTTATCGAAATTTGGTAAGTCTTTTTTATTTATTTTAAAATTCATTCTGAATGTAGGAACAAAGTAATATTTTTGCAATCTAAATTGTTCCAGTGAAATTCCTCAACTATTACATCAACACTTTCAAAGGCCTTTCCAGAGAAGCATGGATGCTGTCCATTGTGATGCTCATCAACCGTTCTGGATCAATGGTATTGCCGTTTTTGGGTGTTTATATGACAGACCATTTGAAGTTTTCTTTGGAACATGCGGGAATCGTTTTAAGCTTTTATGGCATTGGTTCTGTTGCCGGATCGTGGTTGGGAGGATTTTTGACGGATAAATTCGGGGAATATTATATCCAGACCTGGAGCTTGTTTCTCAGTGCGCCTATATTCCTCATCATTCCTTTTTTTCCGAGTGTTGAGATGATGGCTGTCCTGATATTTCTTCAAAGTACAATCAGTGATACCTTCCGGCCGGCTAACTCTGTGGCGATTACCAAATACGCAAGACCTGAAAACCTTACGAAAGCTTTTTCATTGAACAGAATGGCGATCAATCTTGGGTTCTCTATTGGCCCCGCTTTGGGTGGAATCCTTTCCGGGATATCCTATAATTTTCTTTTCGTTGTGAACTTCTGTGGAGCTATGATTGCAGGAATTATCTACGTTATCTTTTTCCGAAAGCGGAATAAAATCTTCCGGGAGAAAAAGAAATCTGAAACTGCTGAAGTCATTAAAGAAACAGGAAAATCCCCTTACAGGGATTATCCGTTTTTGGTTTACAGCTTTTTGTGTACTGTGTTTGCGATCTGTTTTTTCCAGTTTTTCAATACAATCCCGCTATTTTATAAAGATGTTGCCAAGCTGAGCCAGAGCACGATTGGGTTCATCCTGGGTTACAGCGGTTTCATTATTGTATTGCTGGAAATGCCTTTGGTAAGCATTGCTGAAAGGACAATGAGGATTCCGCAGATTCTGTTTGCCGGTGTTTTTCTGTCCGGGTTATCTTACCTGATGATGGTATTCGGGAGTAATATCTCCTGGCTGATTGTGGCGATGACCGTTTTGTGTGTTGGAGAGATCTGGGCGCTTCCGTTTATGTCAACCGTTACGGCGCTGCGTTCGGAAGGTGGTAACAAGGGCGCCTATATGGGACTGAATGGGATTGCTTTTTCGTTTTCGTTTATCATTACACCGTTTTTGGGAACTTATGTGGTGAGCCGATTCGGATTTGACAGTTTGTGGTATGGTTCTTTTGCGGTTCTGGCTTTGTCAGCTATTCTTCTTTATATTGTTGTGAAGAAAATGCTTCCGAACAGATAATGATTGTTTAGTTTTTTGTTTGGAATATCATTATTAGGTCACTCCTACGGAGCTGGGATTCTGTTGGTTTTTGTTATTCTATTAACAGAGCGCTCCTACGGAGCTGATTCGAAGACTTTGTCAACTGTAGTTGTAAGAATATTGTTTGCAGTAACGAAAATATTGTCTAAGGATGGAAGAATATTCAGTCGCAAGACAAGAATATACTTTTACATCATAATAATATTCAATCACATTGCAAAAATGTAACTTCACATCACGAGAATATCTCTTTACAATGCCAGAATATCCAGTTACAATGGAAGAATATATTATCACATCGTAAAAATATCCGACAACATCGCGAGAATATCCGGCAACATCATGAGAATATCCGGCAGCATCGTGAGAATATTAAATTACGTCTTGACTTTATAGATTTTATTTGATCGATGTGGCATTTGGTCGGATTGTGCACAGGCTGATGCGTTCTCCGTAATTAATTACTTCACAAATCAATAAAAAAACTATTTTTGTTCCACTCAAATCTGAACAATGAATCCGGGAACAGTTTTATTATTATTCGTTTTTGCCTATTTTATAGGGCTTTTGGTCATCTCTTATTTTACGAGTCGTAACTCCGACAACCAGTCTTTTTTTATCGGAAACAAGAAAAGTAAATGGTGGCTGGTGGCGTTTGGGATGATTGGGACATCGCTTTCGGGCGTGACGTTTATCTCGGTTCCGGGAACGGTCGGGAAGTTTTTGGGTGGCGAAAATCCATACGGCGGCTTTGAATATTATATGATGGTAATCGGGTTTTTTATCGGCTACTTCATTGTTGCGGGCATTTTGCTCCCACTCTATTACCGGATGAATCTGACCTCGATCTATACCTATCTGGGGAAACGGTTCAATGTGGAGGCGCATAAAATCGGTTCTGTATTTTTCATTATTTCGAGAGCGATCGGTGCGACTGCACGATTGTATCTGGTGGTGAATATTCTTCAGATTTTCTTACTTGAAAGTCTGGGCGTTCCGTTTTGGGTAACGGCTTTTGTACTGCTTCTGATGATTCTGCTTTACACGTTTGAAGGTGGTGTGAAGACGATTGTGATTACGGATACGCTTCAGACGTCGTTTATGATTATCAGTCTTTTCGCGTGCATTATATATATCTTATCCAATCTTAACCTGTCTTTTGGAGAAGCATTCTCTATTCTTGAGCAGAAGCAGTACACGCATTTTATCAATACGGACATCAATTCCAAAACATTTTTCCTGAAAACGATTCTGGGTGGGATGTTCATCACGATTGCGATGACGGGTCTCGACCAGGAAATGATGCAGAAAAACATCTCGGTGGACAACCTGAAAAACTCGAAAAAGAATATGCTGACGTTTGCCGGAACTTTGCTTTTTGTGAATCTGGCATTTTTATTCCTCGGCGGTTTGCTTTATCTTTTTGCGATGCAGCACGGTGCAGATTACGGACAAATATCGACGATGGTGGATGGAAAAGAAGTGGTTACGAATACTTTCGGATTCAAGGATTCTGCCGGTCAAATCAAAAATATAATGGGGGACGATTTGTTTCCTGCGTTGTCTCTGAATCATTTTCCAATGGCGCTTTCTGTGATTTTCATCATCGGTTTGATTTCGGCGCTGTTTCCTTCTGCTGACGGGGCTTTGACAGCCGTTACGAGTTCTTATTGTGTGGACTTGCTAAACCTGAACGAAGACCAGAAAAAAACGGAGAAACAGAAGAAACGTTTGAGAATGAAAGTTCATTTGACTTTTACAGTGATTTTCTTTGTCTTGATAATGGTTTTCAAAGCGTTGAATGATAAGTCAATTGTTTACCTGATCATGGAAATCGCGGGTTATACTTATGGGCCGCTGTTGGGATTGTTTGCTTTCGGGATTTTGACGAAATATCAAATCACAAAGAAATATTCGATTTTGGCGGTGACGATTTTGGCGCCTGTAGTGACTTATCTGATTAATTATCTGGTAACAAATAACACGGATTACAGAATTGGGGTTGAACTGATCATCCTGAATGGATTTTTGACTTTTGTTGGGTTGTGGATGGTGAAGACGAAAATGAATTTGACAAAAGTATAAAATGAATTTAAAAAAAATAATTCCAGTATTTTTTTGTTTAATTCTAAGTTTTGCGATTAAACCTGATGAAAAATCAAATATCTTATTAGTCAATAAAAAACTTAAAAAAAATCCAGCTTTTTCTGAACTTGAAAAAGAAATGGAACTTGAAATGGGCATTGACAGAGAACAACCAAAATCCAAAAGAACAGCGAGAATTCATTATATGAATTCTGAAGATTTCAGATGTGGAAGTTTTATTGACAAGGAAAATTTGGAAATCTCCATCTATAATAATTCAGGCTTAGATATTGGAGGTTTTAAAATTATTATTAATAAATGGAAGTATAAAATCGTTCCGTTTTCTTCGAGTGATATTATGCCAAATACTACACCTTTTAAAATAAATATTAAGAAGCAAAAATTGATTCTTAATAAAAAGAATTTTGTGATTGGCGATAGTATCTACGGTTATATTGATTTTGATATTAGTGAACTATTTGAAAATGAAAATAGTTACATACAGCATATAGGAAAGGGTTATTTCAGAACTAAGATCTCTAAAAACAAATATTTGAATTGACCAATGAAAACCCACACAACCAATTACACCAACACCCTCATAGAAATCGCAGAAGATTCTCCGGTTTCTGCATCGGTGATTCCGATGGCGAAAAATGATAAAAAGACGATTGCCCATTATCAATATGAGAAACTTTCCAAACATCCTCTGAAGTATACTTCCGACGAATTGCTGTTCGATATTTTTGTGGAAAGAAATGACATTTCGCCCTCAGAATTGGAGGAAGAAAAACAAAAGTTTTTCTCCAAAGGACAAGCTTGTTTGCGCACGTCGCCATTGGCCAAGAAAAATGGATTCGGTATTTTTCATAATGAGGATTCGAAAGTCAGGTTGATTCCTGCTGAGTCGGAGGAATATCAGCAACTGTTGAAAGATGATGCTGTGAAAAAGGTTAAGGCGATGAAGTCTAAAAGGTAATTTGTTTGGAGGGCTTCGAGAGCCTCGGCCTGACAATGCGTATTTTATTAGTTATTCATGACAAGCTCGGCCTGACATTGTATAAAGACTTGATTCCGCTCAGCCTGGCATCGATTAACGTTTAGTATTAGAAATGTCACATTGAGCGGAGTCGAAGTGTCTTTTTTTTAAATTATTAAATGAATTACAATTTTGAAATCCATTCTAATGGCGAAATCTCGCAATTGTTCCTGAAAAATCAATGTTCAAATTTTCTTTCGGCTTCAGAGTTTATCAGAAATTTACCTTACCAAAGAAACCTCAACAAAGATAATCTTGCGACAGTTTTCATTGATGAATGTGGAACTTGCAGTACGAAACACGCCATTCTGAAAACGTTAGCAGAAGAAAATAATCAGACAGATTTTAAATTGATTCTCGGAATTTTCAAGATGAGCGGAAACAATACGCCTAAAATCAAATCGGTTTTAGAAACGTATAATCTTGATTACATTCCGGAAGCGCATAATTATCTGAAATTCAAAAATCAGATTCTGGATTTCACAAAAAAGAATTCGTCAGAAAATGATTTTATTGACGATCTTATGGAGGAAATCGAAATCGAACCTCATCAAATCAACCAATTCAAAATCGAATTTCATAAGAATTATCTCAGTAACTGGCTTGCGAAAAATCCTCAAATCCAATATTCCCTGGAAGAATTATGGCAAGTCCGCGAACAATGTATTGAAGCCTTGAGTTAGATTCTATGAATCATCCGCAATGTATTAATCAATCTGCAAGGCACCATTATTGTTGCAGAAAAGCTTTATTATTGCTTTATGAAAAAGTTTTTCGCCCTCATATTCTTTATTATTTCAGTTCTTTTATTAAGTCAGGAAAAACGTCCGGTTCCGGATATTATGCTAACAAATTATCAATATCCTTATCCAGTTCAATTCCTTGATTTCAAAAGTCAAAATCAGGATTTGAAGATGGCATATATGGACATCAAACCGGAAAAACCCAATGGTAAAACGGTTATTCTGCTTCACGGCAAAAACTTCAATGGTGCTTATTGGAAAACAACGATTCAGGCATTGACCAAAGAAGGATTTCGGGTCGTTGTTCCTGACCAGATTGGATTCGGCAAATCGTCCAAACCGACGGAGTATCAATTCACTTTTCAGCAATTGGCTCAAAATACGAAAGCCGTTTTGGATGAATTGAAAATCGATAAAATCTATCTTCTCGGACATTCGATGGGCGGAATGCTGGCAACAAGATTTGCATTGATGTATCCTGAAATGGTGGAGAAATTAATCCTTGAAAACCCAATCGGTTTGGAAGATTGGAAATTGGTTGCGCCTTATACTTCTATCGATAAAAATTACGAAACCGAACTGAAAGCCGATTACGAATCCGCCAAAAAATATCAAAGTAATTTCTACTACGACAACCAATGGAAACCCGAATATGACGAATGGGTTTATCTTTTGACAGGCTGGACCAAATCACCGGATTATCCAAAAGTCGCTCTTGTGAACGCCAAAACTTCTGACATGATCTTCACGCAACCTGTGGTTTATGAATTTCAAAACCTGAATGTCCCAACTTTATTAATCATCGGAACAAGAGACCGAACAGCGATTGGAAAAGCCAATGTGAAAGATAAAAAAGTGGCTGACTCAATGGGAAGATACGACTTGTTAGGCAAAGCTACGCAACAGAAAATAAAAGGCTCCAAACTGGTGGAACTGGACAATGTAGGACATCTGCCACACATCGAGGTTTTTGACCGATTCATCCAACCTTTAAAAGAATTTTTAAAATAATGAGCGACATTTCTTTAAACTCCGAGTCTCAACTTTCCAAATTTCAGGTTCTCGGAATGGCAGTCGTAGCAGGGATTTGTGTTTCCAATATTTATTACGCACAGCCGATTTTGCATCAGATTGCCGAGACTTTCAAAGTTTCCGAAAGTAAAATGGGAATTATGGTTGGTTTGGGACAAGTTGGTTATGGTGCGGGATTATTGACCTTAGTTCCTTTGGGTGATAAAGTCAATCGTAAAAAATTAATCCTGATTTTATTAGCCATTTTATTCTGTATTTTGGCAGGAATAGGAATCGTTTCCAATTACTATTTCATTTTCGTATTCAGTTTGTTGTTGGGTTTGACTGCTGTAGCAGCACAAGTTATCTTACCAATGGCAGCGGAATTATCCGGTAATGAAAAAGGGAAAAATGTCGGGATTATTTTCACAGGAATTCTTGTCGGAATCTTGATGGCAAGAGTTTTCAGCGGTTATATTTCTGAATGGAGTAATTGGAAAATGGTGTATTACATTTCGGCAGGATTCACGATTTTGTCTCTAGGATTTGTCTATTTCAAATTACCAAGTGTCAAACCAAGCTTCAGCGATTCTTATCTTAAATTGATTTCGTCATCATTTTATCAGTTAAAACGATTTCCACAGCTAAGGTTATATGCAATAATGGGAGGAATTGCGTTCTCCATTTTTTGTTCATTTTGGACAACTTTGACATTCTTGTTGGTAGAAAAACCTTACCAATACAGTTCCGACACGATTGGACTTTTCGGAATGCTGGGAATTGCGGGAGCTCTAGTTGCACCAATGATTGGAAAAGCAAGTGACAAAGGCGGTTCCAGCAAAACGCAATTGATTGCAAGTATTATTTTGTTAGCAGGTTCGGTTATTATCTTTCTTTTCCCCAATTATTTAATATCCATTATTTTAGCTGTGATTTGCATCGATGTCGGTGTTCAATCAATTCAAGTGACGAATGTGGCGCTGATTTACAGACTAGACCAAAAAGCGAACAGCAGAATCAATACGATTTATATGACTTCCTATTTTGCCGGCGGTGCCATCGGAACTTTTATCGGCTTAAAATGCTGGGAAACTGGCGGATGGCATTATGTTGGGTTACAGTTGGTCATCTTCAGTTTAATCGTATTTTTGATGAATATCTTTAAAACATTTAAATCAAAATCAAATCAATAATAAAGAATATTATGAAAATCTCATTGACATTATTAATAGTATTGTTAGGCATCCAGACCGGAATAGCTCAGCAATTAAAATCCGTGGCTTATAAAGACGGAAACCAAAAACTGAATGGACTTGTGACATCCAATGCAGGAAAAAAACTTCCCGGAGTTTTGATTTTACCCGCCTGGAAAGGCATCGATAATGAAGCAAAAAATGCTGCAATAGAATTGGAAAAACAAGGTTACATTGCTTTTGTGGCCGACATCTATGGCGAAGGCAATATTCCTGCTGACAACGCTGCAGCCGCTAAAATCGCAGGACAATACAAACAAGACTACAAAGCTTATCAGCAGAGGATTTCCGTTGCTTTGGAAGAATTGAAAAAACAAGGAGCGAATGTTGATAAAATTGCGGTTATTGGTTACTGTTTCGGGGGAACCGGTGCTTTGGAAACGGCCAGAGCTGGATTCCCAGTTGCGGGTGTAGTCTCTATCCACGGCGGATTGGCAAAAGGAAACGACAGAGTCAATGTTCCCATTAAAACAAAAGTTCTTGTAGAAAATCCGGCAGATGACGAAAGTGTAAAACCTGAAGATATGACGAATCTGATTGCAGAATTGAAAGCCGGAAAAACCGATTTTCAAATCATCACCTACGCCAATTCAAAACACACATTCACCAGTCCGGAATCTCCGGATTATAATGAAGTAATGGCAAAACGCGCCTGGAATCACACTTTGACTTTTCTGAAAGAAATTTTGAAATAGAAATCAGACTTTAGATATTAGAAATTGGAAAGACAGCCTTTGAGCTGTCTTTTTTTATTTTTTGATCAATAATGAAACGATATCCTGAATTACTTTTTGCGAAACAAAATGCATAAAGTCCAATCTTTCCAAATGTGGTAGAAATAACTTCGAAGTTACTTCTTCATTCCCGAGTCTAATCGTATAGAAAACCGTTCCCACATCTTTTCCGTCTTCGCCTTTTGATGGCCCGGCAACTCCCGTTGTAGAAACCGAAATATCTGTTTTGAATAAATTCTGACAACCCATTGCCATTTCAGAAGCGACTTGTTCACTCACCACTGTGAATTCTTCAACTGTTTTTGGATTGACATTCAAAAGATCGATTTTCTTTTGCGTGGCATAAGTCACAACACTTCCCAAGAAATAATTGGAACTTCCTGAAACCGACGTTATCAAATGAGCTAACTCACTTCCCGTACAACTTTCCGCAACGGAGATTGTCAGCTTTTTGCCTGTCAATAATTCACCAAGGATTTTTTCGATTTTATCTTCCTGCGTAGCAATAATATTTTCTCCGATTAAAGGAAACAGCTTTGTGATTTCGTTTTCCAGTTCTGCATTTAGTAATTCACGGGAATCTCCCATAGCGGTCAATCTCAATTTCACTCTTGTTCCAACTGGTAGGTAAGATAAACTAATATGTTTTGGTAAAGCCAATTCCCATTCTTCAATCGTTTCTGACAAGATACTTTCCGGGATATCAACCACAGAAACAATTCTGGTTACAATATGATCAAGTGATAATTTTTCTTTCAGGAAAGGAATGATCTGGTCTTTGACCAAAGGTTTCACTTCGTACGGTACACCCGGCAGACTAAAACAATAAGTTCCATTCTTTTCCAAAATCATACAAGGCGCAGTTCCGAAATAGTTGAGGAAGATCTTCGCCTTGGACAAAACCATAGCCTGGTCTTTGTTATGTTCCAATATCCAGAGTCTGTTTCTTTTTTCGAGGTAAGCTCGTAGATGTTCATAGATTTCGTCAGAGAAAATCATATCATCTTCAAAGAATTCTGCATAAGCTTTTTTGGTAATGTCATCTTTGGTTGGTCCCAGTCCGCCGGTTGTAAAAACGACGTCAGCCATCTCGAAAGCTTTTCCTAAAGTTGAAACAATCGCCTTCTCCTCATCCGGAATTGTAAAAATAGAAAGCACTTTTATCCCAATTTCTTTGAGTTGTGTCGCAATAAAATTGGAGTTGGTATCCACGGTATTTCCAGAAAGGATTTCGTCGCCGATAGTAATCAGAACTGCTGTTTTCATAGAGACAAATCTCGGAAATAATTCTATTACTTAAGTCAAAATAAAAAGTTTTTGTTAAACCACAAAAGTAACAAAAGCTTTTGCCAACCTTCACTTTCTTTTGTTTCTTTTGTGGTTAAGAATTAATTATCTTTGGTTAAAATTGGGAAATGAAATCGTCTTTCTGGAACAACTACAGCAACATTATTCTGCTTCTCATCGGGATTTTCATCGGGAGTCTTGTTGGGATTTTCGCTCCTGGCTTCGTGACTTATCTGAAACCTATTGGCGACATTTTCTTGAATTTGCTATTCGTAACGGTAATTCCATTGGTGTTTTTTGCGATTGTTTCAGCCATTTCCGGCATCGAACAACAAAATCAACTGGGCAAAATCATCGGAACAATGGCTTTGACTTTTTTAAGTTTCATTTTGATTTCGGCCACGTTTTGTATCATAATGATTTATTTTTTTCCAACCGAAACTCCGAAAAACATCAGCGAAACTATATCAGAAAATCTTCAGAACAATGCCAATATCAATGACCAGATCGTAGGATTCTTCACGGTCAGCGAGTTTTATCACTTGTTTTCCCGACAAAATATGCTTGCTTTGCTGGTCTTCTCTTTTCTAGTCGGGATATCTATCAGGAAGTCAGGAGAAAAAGGGAAATTGTTCCAGAACTTCATCTTTTCCGGTAACGAAGTGATGAAACAGCTTTTGTTATTGATAATGAAAGTCGCTCCAATTGGATTAGGTGCTTATTTCGCTTATCAAGTAGGAACCATCGGACCTCAGCTTTTCGGATTTTACGCCAAACCTTTAGGGTTATATTACATCGCCGGAACTATTTACTTCATCGTGTTTTTCAGTCTTTATGCTTTTATTTGGAAATCAGGAAATGGCGTAAAAGCTTTTTGGAAAGAAACTCTTTTACCCACTGCAACTGCTATCAGTACGTGCAGCAGTTTGGCGACAATGCCTGTTGCGATTGAGGCTGCCAAAAGAATGGGCGTTCCTGCTTCCATCGCCAACGTTGTAATTCCCATTGGAACTACGATTCATAAAAACGGTTCGTCGATTTCTTCGATTATCAAGATTTATGTTGCTTTCCAATTACTTGGCTGGAACTTCTTCGAACCAATGAATCTCATAATGGCTCTCGGAATCACAGTTTTCGTAAGCGCCGTCGCCGGCGGAATCCCGAATGGCGGTTATATTGGCGAGATGCTAATGATCTCGGTTTACAAAATTCCGCCTGATGTTGTTCCTGCAGTTATTATTATCGGAACCTTGGTGGATCCTTTGGCGACAGTTCTCAATTCTGTTGGTAATATTCTTGCAAGTATGATTGTTTCCAAATTTGTTAAAACGGAAGTTGTTTAAATTTATTTATTAATTTTTTTGTTGTAAATAAATCTTAATATATCTGTTGAGAGAAAAATCATATCTTTATAATTAATTAATAACCATTAAAACTATGACTGATTTCTCTTTACAGGGTATCTTGAGAGCAGTAGATCCCGCTCCTACAGAAACCGGAAAATATGAGTTGGTAGATCTGGGAGTTCAATATCCTAATCTGATTCCAGTGATTTATCCTGGACAAACAACGCCTTCTAATACTCCCATAACAACTGATCCATATAAATATAACGCTGTTTATTTTGATGGAACAAATTTCACATTGATCCAAACCTATATTGTAGATTCTACAATAAAGAAATGGAGCGATGAAGATACCAATCTATTTTACCCGTCTGCAAGAAGCTTGTCCAACAATCTATACCGGGTAAAGACAGGAGAAGAAGCAACATCTGCAGATATTCCTTCTGAATCTAACAAATGGGAAATCATAGGATTAGACTCTGCCATTATCAATAATGATGAATTTATGTTTGGCATTGTTGATAAAGAGCAAAATATAGTTTTTGGGATAAGGTATGATGGAACATTATTCAACCTCGACCCTACACTTAGCAACCTCAAAAAACATCCTGCTTTTTCTAATATAAGTATTATCAGCGATCAGGAATTTATATTTGCTTTGTTGGATAGGGATAACAAAGTACTATTCGGCAAACGCTATGATGGTACTACATATGATTCAGATAACACTCTTAAAGAACTTATCAATCAGATAAAGAACAGAAAAGACGATGTGTTTTATACCTCAAACCCATTACCAACAACAGAGGATATTGTAAGATTAACCGAAGGTTCCATTCTTGTAAATACTACTGATGGTCAACCAAATAATCCTGTAATACAGAAAGCAAAATTTATCAATGGGAAATTAAGTAGTTGGTATCTTCCAGAACCAGTCTCTTCTCTGCACAAATATTATGAGGTCATCTCAAATATCAATGAAAACAGAAGAGATATTATAGAATTTGCTGTTAATAAAGAAAGTCTTGTCAATAAGAATTCTGTTATTGGATTTTTACATCAAAGATTGGGAGAAGAAGCAAAACCCTTCGAAGATCAATTAGAAATATCTCTTGTAAGACATGGTAGTGAGATATTTTATGATGAGACAGAACGTAACAAATATATAGGTAGAGCTTTGGAAGCAGGCAGCCAGGTTGTTTATGTTCTTTCAGATTTAATAGCTCAGTGTGACTTTACAGAAGACCCTGATTGTACATATATCAACGAAACAAATTTTGACGATTTATGTGAACATTTTGACTGGCTTTATGACGTATGGGGAAATCAATTGATCTATGATATTTGGAATGAACCTGATAATTGGGAAACTTGGCATTTTGACGAAGACAACCACAACGATATATTTAATTTCATAAAAAGAATATATTGTTATATAAGATCTAAAGAAGATGGAGACTCAATCAAAATAATGGCACCATCCACGTACAAATTTAATCTTCCATATATACAAAAGTTCTTGGATTTTTGTAGAGCAAATGGCATGGTCATTAATTATCTAGCTTGGCATCATTTGGATTCAGGTGCACTAAACATAACAAGAATGGAGCAGGATATCAAGGATATCCTTGCTCTTGCGGAGGAATATAAAGATGTTGTAAAAGATGGCGTGATGTGTCCGGAAATATTAAATTTTTACGACACAACTCTTCCATCTGCAGCATTATTGCAATTAGCGTTATTAGAAAAATATAATATACTTACTTGCAAAGCTTGCTGGATAGAAAATGGTATAGATAATACGTGTAGAAATAGCTCATTAAATGGTTTATTAAGCAAAGAAAAAGTAGGCACGGAAATAAATTTTTATCCAAGGGCTATTTGGTACGCTTATAAATTTTATTCAGAATCCTTAAAAAGGAGAGGAAGAACAATTAAATCCAATAATCTGCTTGGTGGAGTATCATGGGTAGAAGACGATATTGATAATAAAACTATAGTTCATGCAATATTGGGAAGTTATGAGGAAGAAATCATCCAAAATTTCCCAATTTATTTTTCCTATCTGAATACAATATTCGGAAACGATGCTATCGTTAATATAGAAATAAACGAGTACTGGTTTCATGGAGGCTATGAAGCTTTTGATGAAGCTGACGATATTAAACCTGTCTTATTGCCCAAAAAAAGTATTTTAAAAAATGGAGGAATACTGGTAGAAGTAATTCCTATGCTACGTCCATCAAATTTGTATAAAATAAAAATCACAAACTAAAAAACTAATATTATGAATGAATGTCTAACTATCAAATTAAAAGAGTCATCAACTGCCAACAATCTGACTAGATTAGGCGCGTTAAAGCTTAATATAGGCCTGGTAGATTCTCGCACCGTTATATTACAAATCTATTCACATACAGAACAAATTATACGGGTCAACAGAGGTTATTTCACTGGCACCACCAGTCAGGAATATAATGCTCCAGTAGGCTGGATCAATACATCTATAGAAGCTAATTCAGGAATTACCGAAATAGAATTTTCAAATAAGTTTGGAATATCCCGACTCAATTCTATGAATGGAACAAATCCAATGTGGGCGGTAGGTACTAACAATTTTGAAATCTATGTTGATTTCGAAGATTTCAAATACTGCACATCATTAGAAAGTATCTTTTTTTCATTAGGAAAAGGTGGAGGTGATCTTGAAAACTTTAAAAAAGTTCCGATGAAAAATATAATTATCAGTCCCGATGGACCAAATATGATCGTTGAGGGTGATATCTCCGGAATACTTAGTCAAACTAATCTTGAAAATATTGTTCTGACAAACCAAAGCCAGGTTACTGGTAATTTTTCATCCTTTATTGGAAAAACCGTGCTTGCAAACATATTTGAGTTATCAGGAACATCTGTTACAGGAAGTATTAATGATTTAAACGGTGTTAGTACTCCATATCTTCTTTTGAAAGGAATGAGGAAGTTTATTGGAGGCGATATTGGCACCTTACATAATGGTGTGAGATTCTTCTCAGTTGCAAATTCGCAGAATAATGCCTTTACTTTCAGTGACTTTAATTCTAGAACTAATTTTTTAGCCGTTGAAGGTGCATTCCTAAAGTCTGGGGTTAATGATTTAATAATCGCATCCAAAAACTTAAATTTTTCATCTACAGGATCAGAGCCATATGAAAGGGCTATAAATATATGGGCAAATGATTTCTTTAAAGACAGTAATGTATCAAATGCTATAAGTATTTTAAATAGTCACGGTATTACGGTAATAGTGAATGGAAATACTATACTTCCGTAGAAACTTATAGATCAAAACACTCTATTAATATACTACTCAATAAAAAACCTGCGCAGCCGTCGTGTAATGGCTGCATAGGTTTTTTTTTAAAATTATCAATATAAAAAGCACTTGTAGATAAAAATCTACAAATTGGTTTTTCAAATTTCATAGAACGGACTAAGCTACTCGCTCCGCTTTACAGGCTCCAGATTCTGCAATTCTTCCGTTGTAAACAATCTGTAATGAACTTTGAAGGTTTTGCCCAAAGGCGTTTCCAGAGAAAACCCACCAGGTCCCCAGCCGTCCAAAACGTCCAGAGTGAAATGAGAATATTTCCAATATTCGAAGAGGTCGCGATCTATCCAGAACTCGTGCCCATTGATGGTTCCAATCATCGCATCATTCATCCTTGGGAAATAACCACCTTTCTCGAAACATTGTGGCTGGGTTCCTTCGCAACAGCCACCCGCCTGATAAAACATTAGTTCACCGTGTTTTTTTTCTAGCTCCCAGATGACTTCCAAAGCTTTTTCGGTTACGGAAAGTCTTGCGATTTTATCTTTGGTATCCATATTTTTTTAAAATTATTATAAACGCAAAGGCGCAATTTTAATTTGTCTATTAAACTGTTTCAAGTCGCAAAAATCGAAGATTTATTATACCGTTCGAATACTTTGCGACTTAAAGACATCAATAAGTTAACCATTTTGCGCCTCTGCGATTATAAAAATATTCCTTATTAAATTTAATTAAAAACCCGACAAACAAAATCTGCCGGGCTCAAAAACACAAATAACAATAAATTAATTTTGTCCAGCGATGTCCAGAACGATGCGCCCGTCGATTTGTCCTTTCTTCATCTTATCAAAAACATCGTTGATATCTTCCAGTTTTGCAGAAGTTACGGTAGCTTTCACCAAACCTTCATTGGCAAAATCAAGGGCTTCCTGTAAATCTTTTCTGGTCCCGACAATAGAACCTCTCACCGTAATTCTCTTAAGAACGGTTTCGAAAATCGGGAGTTCAAAAGAACCTGGCGGCAAACCATTGAGTGCAATCGTACCTTTTCTTCTTAGAACATCTATCCCTTGCTTGAAAGCAATTGGAGAAACAGCGGTAATCAAAGCACCGTGCATTCCTCCAACTTCTTTGTGAAGATAAGTTCCAGGATCAGTTTCTTTTGCATTCACAACCAAGTCTGCGCCTAGTTTTTTCGCCAGTTCCAATTTATCATCTGCAACATCGATTGCTGCAACATGCATTCCCATTGCTTTTGCATACTGTACAGCAACGTGTCCTAATCCACCAATTCCGGAAATGGCAACCCATTCACCTGGTTTTGTTTCGGTTTCTTTCAGACCTTTATAGACAGTTACACCAGCGCAAAGAATAGGCGCGATTTCCAGAAAGTTCACATTATCTTTCAAATGTCCCACATATCTGGAATCTGCAATCACATATTCTGCAAATCCACCATCTACGCTATAACCTCCGTTTTGCTGAGCTTCACACAATGTTTCCCAGCCCGTGATACAGTAATCGCAGCATCCACAAGCCGAATACAACCAAGGAACGCCAACTGCATCGCCCTCTTTCACCATCGCTTCCGGACCGCAGGCTACCACAATACCTACACCCTCATGTCCAGGGATCAAGGGCATCTTTGGTTTTGCAGGCCAGTCACCGTCCACAGCGTGTAAGTCTGTATGGCAGACACCACAGGCCATTACTTTTACTAATACTTCATAACGTCCGGGCTCTCTTACCGGAACTTCCATAATTTTCAATGGCTGTCCGTAACCTTGTACAACGGCCGCTTTCATTGTTTTTGGAATCATAATTTACTTTTTAAATGGTTAATTATTGTTGTTTTTATTGTTATTTGATGTTCCAAATTTCTATTCAATGTGTCATTTGCGTGAGGGATTGTAAGGGTCTCGCCGCAGGCGAGAGTGCGGAGCGCAGCGGAGCACCGGATCCGCCAGAGGCGGAGGAGCCCTGGAAAGCCCGACCGCCGCCCTGGACTTAGCCAAGGCAAGCGGGCACGCCCTTAAAAAACACAACTAATTTTTAGAAGAATCCTAATTTGTTTTTGTTATAGGATATCAGCATATTTTTGGTCTGACGGTAATGGTCGAGCATCATTTTGTGATTTTCTCTTCCAACGCCTGATTGCTTGTAACCTCCAAAAGGAGCGCCAGCAGGATAGGCGTGATACTGATTGACCCAAACTCTACCCGCTTGCACGTGACGAGGAATCTGATACAACTGATGCGCATCTCTAGTCCAAACGCCGGCTCCAAGACCATAAATAGTATCATTGGCAATCTCTAAAGCTTCCGCTTCATCTTTGAAAGTCGTGAACGCCAACACCGGGCCAAAAATCTCTTCCTGGAAGATTCTCATCCTGTTGTTGCCTTTGAAAATGGTTGGCTTGATGTAGTAACCATCTTCCAATCCTTCGATGTGATTGGCTTCTCCACCAGTCAACACTTCTGCTCCTTCTTCTTTACCGAGTTTCAAATAACCTTCGATTTTATCTTTCTGGATTTTAGAAGCCTGCGCACCCATCATCACGGTTTTATCTAAAGGATTTCCGACTTTGATGGCTTCGGTTCTTTCGATTACTTTTGCGATGAAAGCATCTGCGATATCTTCCTGAACCAATAATCTTGACGGACAAGTACAAATCTCGCCTTGATTCAATGCAAAAAGAACTGCACCTTCGATGGCTTTATCCAAGAATTCGTCATCTGCATCCATCACTGAATTGAAGAAAATATTAGGCGATTTTCCTCCCAATTCCAACGTCACAGGAATGATATTTTCTGTTGCATATTGCATTACCAGACGTCCAGTTGCTGTAGAACCAGTGAAAGCGGCTTTGTTTACCTTTGGATTGGTTACCAAAGCTCTTCCTAATTCTGCGCCGAAACCATTCACGATGTTTACAACTCCTGCCGGAAGCAAATCTCCAATCAATTCCATCAAAACCATAATAGAAATTGGTGTACTTTCTGCTGGTTTCAGAACGACACAGTTACCTGCAGCCAAAGCCGGAGCTAACTTCCAAACAGCCATCAGGATTGGAAAATTCCAAGGAATGATTTGTGCAATGACGCCAAGCGGTTCGTGAACGATTAATGAAACGGTGTCCTTATCCAATTCATTATGTGAACCTTCTTCCGCTCTGATAACCGAAGCAAAATATCTGAAATGGTCAATTGCCAATGGAATATCCGCAGCCAGAGTTTCTCTTACCGCTTTTCCGTTATCAATTGTTTCGACTGTTGCGATATATTCGAGATTTTCCTCGATCCTATCGGCGATTTTGTTTAGAATAATACTTCTTTCTGTTGGAGATGTGTCTTTCCAAGTTTTGAAAGCTTCTGTTGCGGCATTTACAGCATTTTCCAAATCTTCTTTGTTAGAATGGGCCGCCTGTGTAAATACTTTTCCATTAATTGGAGAAACGACGTCAAAATATTGCCCGCTTGCGGATGCAACAAATTTTCCGCCAATGTAATTATCGTACTTTGTTTTAAACTCTGGCCAAGATAAAGTAGTCGAATTTTGTTTTTCTACTGTTGTACTCATAATATCTGTTTTTTTTAATTAATAATCAGTTAACGTTTGATTAAGACTAAGTTAACCTGATATTAAATAAATAGACTAGCACAATTCTCCAAAAAAATAGGATAATTCTCTATTTATAATTCTTTATAATTTGTTATGAAAAATTTATATCAATCGTATTTTAAATTTTGTTATATTTGAAAGACAAGATGTTATAAAAATCTTGAGCAATGCATCCTAATCATTTTCATCTTAACAAACCTGATCTGACACAGGAACATCAACTGAGCACATTGGTAGAAAACCAGACCAAGTTCAGTTTAAATAATTGTGAATTCAGTATCTATGAGACACATCAAAGTGCATATGATGTAAAACTGCACTTTGAGCATTTGGCGTTTACAGGGATGTTGAGAGGAAAGAAATGGATGAAGCTTCAAGATAAGACCAACTATTTTGAATATCTTCCCGGTGAAAGTGTTTTGGTTGCTCCTGGAGAAACCATGATTATTGATTTTCCGGACGCTGACAAAGATGTTTCACAATGTATTTCTTTGACCCTGAACCCGGAATTTGTGCAGGAATCGCTTGACTTATTGAACTTCAATTCAAAAAAAGTGGACGACGCTTCTCAATGGAATATTTCCCTGGATGAATTTTACCTGCTTAACAGCAAAGCTTTAGCTTCTGCAACCAATAATATTATGAGGATTGCAATGGATGACAATTCTTATAAAGATGTTATTGCAGATTTTGCTTTGAAGGAACTTTTGATCAGGCTGATGCAAACACAGGCAAGAAACCTGGTTGAGAAAAACACCCTGAAAAATAAATCGAGAATAGGTTTTGTTGCAGATTATATCAAGAAAAATCTGCATCAAAAATTATCCATCGATACCATTGCGAAAATGGCTTATGTGAGTAAATCTAACTTTTTCAAGATGTTTAAAGAAGAATTAGGACTTTCTCCAAATGAATATATCACCCAGGAGAGAATTAAGAAAGCAAAAGAATTGTTGATCCAGAATAATTCTGTAAGTGAAACCGCTTTCAGCACAGGTTTTTCTGACACCAACTACTTTATCCGGGTTTTTAAACAAATGGAAGGTGTTACTCCTAAAATCTTTCAGACCAAGAAGTTATTTTAAATTGAATATAATAGTTAGTTATAGATATTTTCAAAAAGAAGACGAGCAGATTGATATTTGCTCGTCTTCGATTTTTGATATTCTGCCTAGGAATTTTTAGTTTTGATAGGAATAATATCTCGCACCTTTCAAAACCGGACTTTCTTTTTCAACTCTTGTCAATCCGAATCCTTTATAATTTGGATTAACAGAAGAATCTAATTGTTTGCGATGTAATTTCTCATAAGTTTCAAAATCAATTGCTAATCTGTTTTTCAGGCTTTCGAAAACATTCCATTTTTCTACAACAGATTTCCATTCAGGAGAAATTTTCCCTACAAAAACTTTTGATTTTGAGCCACTTCCGTAAGCCAGGAAGCCAATTTCTTTTTCTGTTAAATCTTCATTATCATTAAACGAAGTTTGTAGTGCAGACAACAGCGCCATAAAAATGGAAGCTGTGTACATATTACCAATTTCAGAAGAAGCCCTTTGAGATTTCTCAATTTTTTCATTGATGAAGTTGATATAATCTTCGGATTTTGCAATCGCTTTTTGCTTCTCGGCATCAGAAAAATCAAGATTATTTTCTAAACTATAAATCTCGGTAAATACTCTTTTTCCGTGGAAAGCATAAGGCAAATGGAAAATCAGATACCTCCAATCTTCGTAAGGTCTCACTGTAAAAGTCTGCTCTTTATAATGTTGGTAAGCTTCACGGATTCTGTCCTGATAACATTGATTGGAATACTGACCATCAAAAACCGGCTCATCTGTAAAAACTTCGATCTTGTCCGGATAGTTTTCCGGAGCTGAATTCAATTCAGATTTAGAATGATGACGTCTCGGTTTGAAGAAGTCGAAAACGCTTTCCGTTGCAACCCCCCAATTATTATCAATCTCAATCAATCTCGGATTGGCAGAAACCAAAAGTGCCACTGCTCCTCCACCCTGCGTATATTCTCCGGACGACGCCAACTCATATTTTGCATAATCACTGGCGATGACAATTGCTTTTTTCAAAGGATTAGCTCTTACAAAATCCAAAGAATTATGAAGTGCATCAACTCCACCTACACAAGCAAAAGTCATATCAACAACATCACAGTTTTTGAAGCTTCTTTCTCCAAATTCGCCACTTAGCAATTCTTCCACCATCTGAACGGCGTAAGTTGCTGTTGGTTTTGCAGCATCCAAAGCACTTTCTGTTCCCAGATAAACTCTTGAGATTTCTTTCGGATTGATGTTATAATCTTTTATTAATTTAAGTAAAGCTTCTGCGGCAAAAGTTGCGGCATCCTCATGAACATCGGGTAAAGCCATTTTATGCAACCCCAAACCTTTTTCCAATTTTGCTGGTTCTATTCCTCTTTTCTCTGCAAGGTCCTTGATTTCTAAATATAAAGAAGGCACATAAAAACTGGCCGCATCCACACCAAATTTCGTCATCTTAAAAATTTTAAGACACGAATTTAGAGATTTTTTGGCGGAATTAAGTTGTATTTATGGCATAAAATTTAGAATTATTTTAAGTAATTTCTCATCAATAAAAAACCTCGCTGTTAAAAAAACAAACGAGGCTCTCTTCATATCAAAATCAAATTTCTAATTAAATGCAGCTTTCATCATGCTGTGATAAATCCAGACCGATATTTTCTGAATCTTCCGCAACTCTCAAAGGAATTATCATATCCGTTAATTTATATAAAATCAGCGACCCCAAAAATGTAAAGGCAGAAACTAAAACCAGCGCCATCATATGATGTGCAAACACTTCGAAACCGCCATGAAGAAGACTTGCGTTTTCGCCCTGAGCCAAAATCGCTGTAAGAATCATTCCCATAATTCCGCCAACGCCGTGACAGGCGAAAACATCCAAAGTGTCATCTACTTTTTTCAGTTTTTTCCAATTGCACATCATATTGGAGACAATCGCTGAAATGAAACCTATGAAAATGGCGTGAGGAATTGTCACAAAACCAGCAGCAGGCGTAATGGCGACCAAACCAACAACCGCGCCGATGCAAGCTCCCAGAGCAGACACTTTTCTTCCGTTCATCCTGTCAAAGAAGATCCAGGTCAGCATTGCTGTTGCAGAAGCAACCGTTGTTGTTCCAAATGCCATTGCCGCTGTTGCATTAGCTGATAAAGCTGAACCAGCATTGAAACCAAACCAACCAAACCAAAGCATTCCAGTCCCTAATATCACAAACGGAATATTAGAGGGCTCGTGGTGCGGATTTTTTCGTTTTCCAATCATCATTGCACCAGCCAAAGCAGCAAATCCGGCACTCATATGAACGACAGTTCCTCCCGCAAAATCTTTCACTCCGAAATATTTATTTAACAAGCCGTCCGGATGCCAAACCATGTGACAAAGCGGTGTATAGATAATCAAACTGAATAAAACCATAAACAGCAGATAAGAAATAAATCTCACTCTTTCTGCAAATGAACCGGTTATCAAAGCCGGAGTAATCACCGCAAATTTCATTTGAAATAATGCGAACAAAATAAAAGGAATGGTTGAAGCCATCTGACTGTGGGGCAAAACACCAACATTGTTAAAAAACAGATATGAACCGGGATTCCCTATCAATCCATAATGCTCGCCATTAATCTTAATCCCAATTGAATCGCCAAACGACAAACTGAATCCAACAACAACCCAAAGAATACTAATCACACCGAGGGCAATAAAACTTTGCAACATCGTAGAAATGACATTCTTTTTCCCAACCATTCCGCCATAAAAGAAAGAAAGACCTGGTGTCATTAGCAAAACTAATCCGGAAGAAGCAAGGATCCAGGCTACATCAGAACCTACAATATTATCCTCTTTTAGAAAAGTCCCGGGTTTTGGCAAAGAAGTTTGTTCTGGCCAGAATAATGCCGCAATTGAAATGAGACTAATTATCACAAATGAAATCACCCAACGTTTTTCAATTTTCATATATTTTGAATTTAACCCTGCAAATATATGGGGTTAATTTCAAATAATCATAAAAATTTAAAATCAAGCCCTTAATTTTTCATTAATAAAAACAAATATACTCACAGTTACTAATATCCTGAAAAATTAAAAACAACAAGGCATCAGTTTTGATATATTATAAATAAAAATAAATTATGAGACCAGATATTCCAAAACCTGACAGTGAGACCAACAAAGGTCCCATGATGGCAATTATCATTATTGTCGTTTTATTCCTTTTAGGATATTTTGCGTATATGATGTTTATTCCGCAACAAGTGGAACAGATGAACCAAACTGATAAAGTACAGCCAGTGGAACCAAAAGTAAAAGACTCCATATAGGAGTCTTTTTTTATTTTGTATATGAAGTAAATTCTTAGTGAATATGTTTCTCTGCGTGATAAGAGCTTCTTACCAAAGGTGAGCTTTCCACGTGACGGAATCCTAAATTTTTTGCAAAATCTCCATATTCATCAAATTCTTCCGGAGAGATAAATCTCTGAACAGGAAGATGTTTTTTAGTCGGCTGAAGATATTGACCTAATGTAATCACATCTACATTAGCATTTCTGATATCTTCGATCGTTTGGAACACTTCATCTTTTGTTTCACCTAAACCAAGCATCACACCGGTTTTTGTACGGTTTTGTCCTGCTTCTTTCAGATATCTTAAAACCTCCAAGCTACGTTCATATTTTGCCTGGATTCTCACCTCTCTTGTCAGACGTTTTACTGTTTCCATATTGTGGGAAATCACTTCCGGAGCAACTTCTACCAATCTATCGATGTGTTTTGTCACACCCTGGAAATCCGGAATCAGCGTTTCCATAGTTGTTCCGGGAGAAATACGGCGAACAGCATTCACTGTTTCTGCCCAAAGAATCGAACCCATATCTTTCAAATCATCTCTGTCAACCGAAGTCAAAACCGCATGTTTGATTTTCATTAATTTGATAGAACGTGCTACTTTTTCCGGTTCGTCCCAATTGACATCCATTGGTTTCCCGGTTTTCACGCCACAGAAACCACAACTTCTGGTACAGATATTTCCCAGAATCATAAATGTTGCCGTTCCTTCGCCCCAACATTCGCCCATATTCGGACAGCTTCCACTTTGGCAAATCGTGTTAAGTTTATATTTATCAACCAAATTTCTTAGCTCGCGATAATTCTTACCTGTTGGCAATTTTACACGAATCCATTTGGGTTTTTGAGTCACTGTTTCTTCCATTTTGATTTTTTGAAATTAAAAATCTGTTTCGTCTTCTTTTAATAATTCGGCCAGGATTTTCTTAGCTCTCATTATCCTTACTTTTGTGTTGGCTACGGAAAGATTGAGTTCTTCCGCTATTTCTTTGATGCTCTTTTCTTCAAAAAATCTCAGACGAATAATATCCTGATTTTTAGCATCCATTGTTTCTATGATTTTGATGATTTTCTGTTGGTCTTCTTCAGAAATCATCAGTTCTTCCGGCGATCTTGCAAATTCGTTCTTTACATTCTCCAATCCGTCACTTGCATCTTCATTCTCTCTGTTTTTTCTTCTCCAGAAATCAATGATTGTATTTTGAGCAATTGTCAGAATCCAGGTTTTGAATTGAAAATTAGGATCAAATAAATCCAGCTTGTTAAGAACTTTTGAAAAGACCGAAACCGTAATCTCATCAGCATCATTTTCATCCTTTACCCTATTCATCACAAAAGAAAAAACATCAACCCAAAACATATTGATGAGTTGTGTCTGAGCCTTTTGATCTTTATCCCTGGCTTTTATAATGAGAGCGAGTAACTGTTCTTCCTTCATTTTCAATGAACAAAGATAGCTATATATTATTAAAAATTATTAATATCGAGAGATTGAGAAATTCTATTATTTTGATTCCAACTCTTTTGAGATTTAGAGCGAATTTAAATAACAAATATCAAGATTGTAATCCTTATAAATTGAGTATTTTTACTGGCTTGATTTTGGATTAGAAAAATCAAAATAAATATTTAAAAATCAGACAAATAAATAATGAAATTTTATAAATATCAAGGAACAGGAAATGATTTTGTAATGATAGACAACCGTTTAGGAGAATGGGATGATCTTTCTATCGAAAACATACAAAAACTTTGCGACCGCAGATTTGGCATTGGTGCAGATGGATTAATTAAAATCAATTCCGCAGAAAGTGTTGATTTTGAAGTAGATTATTATAATTCTGACGGGTCCAAAAGTTTTTGTGGAAACGGTGCACGCTGCTCTGTTGCCTTTGCTCATTTTCTGGATATGATAGAGGATAAGACGACTTTCATTGCTATTGACGGAATCCACGAAGCGGAAATAAAGAACGGCACTGTAAAATTGAAAATGGGCGATGTCAACAACATTCATACGGATGGAAATGATTTTGTTCTGAATACAGGATCGCCACATTATGTTAAGTACGTAGAAATGTTAAATAATTATAATGTTTACAAAAACGGTAACGAAATCCGAAATTCTGAAACTTATAAGCAGGAAGGAATCAATGTTAACTTCGTGGAAAAATTGTCTGACAAAGAACTTTTTGTGAGAACCTATGAACGTGGTGTCGAGGATGAAACCTACAGTTGTGGAACCGGAGTTACGGCTGCAGCTTTAACTTTTATGAAAAATAATAATCAAACGTTTGTTGGAATTAAAGTAATGGGCGGCAACTTGAAAGTTTATGCCGAAAAAAATGGAGACGGATTCAAAAACATTTGGTTAGAAGGTCCAGCTGTTCAGGTTTTTAAAGGAAATATTAATTTGTAAAAGCCTGAGATTTCAAAACTATGAAAAAAATAATTCTTATCATATCTGTTGTATTTGTGGCAATCCTGGTCTTTTTTGGATTGAGATTTTACAATAAATATCTTGGAAATAATGTAGAAAAAGAAGGATTTGTTTTGATTCCGCATCATTCTTCTTATAAGCAAGTTCTGGATTCAATCTCTCCATTTATCAAGAATCAGGACAATTTTGCAAGTATTGCTGACGATAAAAACCTTAAAAACAATTACAAACCCGGCCGATACGAACTGAAATCCGGAATGAACAACCGCGAAATCACGAATATGATCATCGCCGGCAATCAGACTCCAAATTCTTTCAGAATCAAGGACTTTGACGATGTGTACCAAATGGTGGGAAGAGTTACTAAAAAAACAGAAATCGATTCTGCAAAGTTTGTCAAAAAACTGGATGAAATTGCTGTTAACAAAGGCTATAAGAATGCTGAAGACCTTAAAAAATATTTCTTTAACAACACCTACGATTTTTTCTGGACGGTAACGCCAAAAGAATTCTTTGACAAATTCGAATCAGATTACAAAGATTTTTGGACCGCCGAGAGAATCGAAAAAGAAAAACAATCCGGATTGACAAGAGATCAAATCTATGCTCTCGCATCGCTGGTCTATAAAGAAACAGGGGGCAAACCTGATGAGCAGAGAACAGTTGCCGGGCTTTATATCAACCGCTATAAAAAAGGAATGAAGCTCCAAAGTGACCCGACTGTGATCTACGCTGTGAACAAAGCTAACAACTTCACCCAGAAAATCAAACGGGTCTATTATAAATACCTGAAAGAGCCTTCTCCTTATAATACCTATGCAAACAAAGGCATTCCGCCGGGACCAATCTGCATCGTAGATAAAAACTCCCTGAACGCTGTTTTAGATGCAGAAAAGAACAACTACATCTTTATGTGCGCAGACCCGGCAAGACCCGGTTATCATAAATTCACGGATAATGATGCGGAACACGCCAGAAATGCGAAAGCGTACCAAGACTGGCTGGACAGCAGACAAATAAAATAAAGAGCAAAAAGCGAAAATAAACAATAATGGAACGAACGGAAATTGTAAATGTAATTCAGAAAAAAATCTTTGGACTGGCACTGACAGTCGGTGCTGCAAGCTTTATTATGGCACAGCAGAAGATGACTATTTCTGGAAATGTAAAAGACGCAAATGGTGGTGTTGGATATGCATCCATAACTTTTAAAAATCAACAAAATTCTCAATTGAGTGATGCTGCATTGGCAGATGCTAACGGAAACTATAAATTAGATTTGGCTCCAGGAAGCTATGACGTAAGCATTGAAGCAGTTGATTATAAAAAATTCACCCAAACCATCAGAGTTGAAAAAGCTGGAGCCATTGCGCCTTTCGTTATTGTTTCTGACGGAAAAGCCAACCTTAATAATACAACCGATATCCAGGGTGTGGTAATTACTGCCCAATCTACTAAGCCTTATAAGGTGGAATTGGATAAAAAGACTTATGATGTAAAAAGTGATTTAACTGCAATTGGGGGAAATTTACAAGATGTCTTACAGAATGTACCTTCGGTTTCAGTAGATACGGATGGAACAGTATCTATGAGAGGAAGTTCCAACGTAAGGTTTTTGATCAACGGAAAGCCTTCAGCTCTTTTAGGAATTGATGATGGAGCCAACGCTTTGCAGGCTATACCTGCGGATCAGATAGACAGGATTGAAGTAATTACAAATCCATCTGCTAAATTTGATGCCTCAGGAACGGCCGGTATTCTTAATATTATCCTGAAAAAAACAACAAAACTTGGTTTTAACGGAAGTGTTATTGGAACTTTAGGATATCTTCCCCGTACCAACCTTAATACAAACTTAAGCTGGAAAAAAGGAAACTGGAGCTGGTTTCTAAACGGTGGCGGTGGTTATCAGGAGAACAAAAATACAAACAGATCAACAACGAATTACACATCCGGAGATTTATTTTCCTTTAATCAAAATAGTATCAATAAAACAAAATCCAATAATTACAATGCTAATTTGGGAACTGTTTATGATATTTCTCCAAACACGTCTATTAACTTGAGTGGAACTATTCGAACTTTTGAGAATGATAGTAATAATCCTATAGATTATATTAATTATAATAGAGATGGCATTGTAGATTTTACATCCCGAAATGCGATTGGCCGAAACACAAATACTGGAATGCAAGGAGACTTTGGCATTGATCATAAATTTGATGATAAAGGCCAAAATGTTTCGTTATCATTAAGTCTCCAAAGAAATCAGTCAAGTAATGATTCTAAAATCACTGCAACTGATAACGGTGTTTTCAGTTCTTTAACAAATTCCAAGACCAAAACTGAAAACAAGTCTATAATAGCAAAGTTAGATTATGAGCTACCAATTGGTGAGAATTCGTTATTCAATGCTGGTTACAGACTGGATCATAATAATAATGATTATGATTTCTTTACACAAAGACGGCTTAAGGATGAATCGGAACCTTCTGTATTGGGCAGATTTACAGGACTTGCAAATTATACTGAAACCTTCAATGCATTCTATCTTCAATTCAAAAGTAAAATAGGTGCGTTTTCCTACCAATTAGGATTAAGAGATGAACTTTCAAATA
>WPCJ01206274.1_pt1 | contig 126488 bp, 104 predicted proteins | sample 5399831 | NCBI WGS metagenome assembly WPCJ01 (sample SAMN12869470, study PRJNA574797) | sludge metagenome | isolation source: wastewater treatment of pH10 | place: China:Beijing | collected 2019-05-20
GTGCCACAGTCGCAACGTGATATCAATCCTAATCTGACACAAAATCCGGGATATTAACAGCATAATTGTAAACTACAGATAAAATGAAAAATATATCAATAAAATTACTGACGCTATCCCTCCTTGCTTCTCTTTTCTTTGGGTGTGACAGTGAAGGCGTAGTAAGGGACTACGGCGTTACTGCCGTGCAAAAATTGTATGGACCCGACAATGGAAAGACCCTGGAATTACGAGCCAAGGGTTCACTTACCTTCGAATGGGAGCCGGCACTGGCTGAAGATAGTGGTAACCCGCTGTATGAAGTCGTCTTCGATAAGGAAGATGGCGATTTTTCCTCTCCGGTAGGCATAATTGCTTCCGATGACAATGGAAGCCTCACCCATGCGACAATTACACACAAGCAGATCAATAAAATTGCCGCTGAAGCTGGTATCGAATCCGCAGGGCAGGGAACACTCAAATGGACAGTTTACTCCTCCAAAGGATATGCAGCAGTCAAAGCACTGGAAGAACGGACTATTACGGTAACGCGTCTGGCAGGCTTTGCAGATATCCCCGAACAGTTATATATTACCGGAGAAGCCACTGAAGGAGGTGCGGATCTATCCGGAGCCCTTATCATGAAAAAAGTCAAAGAAAATGATGACGATGATGATGGCATTTTTGAGATCTATACGATGATTAAAGCAGGTGCTACCTTCCATTTCACCAGCAGCCAGTCAGAGGGATCAACAACCTACTCTACTGCCAACGGGTTAATTGCAGAAGGAGGTACCACCACCCTGACCAAGGAAGGGGTCTATCGTATCGTACTAGACTTCACCACCGGTGCCGCCAGCTATTCATTGGTTGAAGAAATCGGTTTCTTCTTCTCACCCTCAAACACTATGTTGTTTGAATTACCCTATATCGGGAACGGGGTCTTCCGGGCAGAAGCACAGACGGTTACCTTTAAACAGGAAAGCTGGGGGAGAGATGAGCGATACAAATTCAGAATGTTTGTCCGTGAAGAGGCCGGTGAAGGTGAAAGAGTGGAGATGGAATGGGGTACGAAGAATCCTACCGACTCCCGTCCTGAGCCAAACAGTCCCGATTCTTACTATTATTTAGCTCTTGTGGAACCAAGCCAATGGGATAGCAAATGGAAGCTTTCGGGTGACTTCGATGGAGTAGCGGCCAATTACACCATCTATCTGCAGGCCAACATACCCAACTATACCCACTCCATTGAGCTAAGTGAATAACAGTATAACATACTTAAAAGATACAACGATGTACAAATCAGATATAACAATCGCGTTGATCATCCTTTTCTCGGCTCTCTTCGCTTCGTGTAGCGATAATATGGGAACGCCCGATGATCGGCTGTCAGCAGTACCCTCCCTTATTGAACCGATAGATGCCAGGGAAGTAATCCTGGAGTCTTCCGTCTCCGCCTCACTCTACTTCGAATGGGATTATGTCAATCCCGCTGAAGCAGGTGTAGCTGTTTACAGAATTGCTTTCGACACGGAAGAAGGTGATTTTTCCAGTCCGCTTTATGTCATGACAGCAGACAATAATGGTTTGGATAACCATGTCACCATCTCTCACAGGGATCTGAACAGGATAGCCGGCAAGGCGGGTATTAACCCCTCCACCACCGGTACCATCAAATGGACCGTTTTCTCGTCGAAAGGCACCCAATCAATAAAATCATCGCAGGAACACAAGCTTATCGTTACCCGGCTGGCCGGTTTTGATGATATTCCCGGCGAACTCTTTATCGCCGGTGAAGCCACAGAAAAAGGTGCAAATATCGGCGATGCCATCGCTCTGAAAATTCTTTCCGAAGGAGAATTCGAAATTTATACCGGACTGAAGAAGGGACTACCTTTCTACTTTGTCAGCGGCAAATCGGGTGAGTACACTTCGTATTCCCTGAAAGATGATAACATTATAATAGACGGAACTTCTGAGGTACCTGTCGATGGAGTGTATAAAATTTACATCAACTTCGAAGCGGGGTCATATTCCATGAAATATATCGCCAAAGTGAGCCTCTTCCTGAACTGGGCTCAACGGTATATCGAGTTACCCTACATCGGATCCGGTGTATGGGGTGTGACCAATTATGAGATCACCGGTCTTTCAGGCAGTGACAATAGTGACGACCGTTATAAATTCCGAATGACCTCCATCGAGGATATGGAAACCATGGAGGAAATAGAAACGGAATGGAGGTCGCCCGATAATGACAGCAAACCTACCGGAGCTCCCGAATATTACTATATGGTTGAAAGGACAAATGTGACACAGTGGACAGATGGGCAGATATGGAAAATACCTGCTACAGATGGGTGGAGTGGAAAGAGGTATGATATCACTTTCTCTCTTAACCCGAATGGGCCATACACCCACAATTTGGTCATTAAATAAGACACATCACCCATTTATCTGTTACAAAGGGAGCAGTAGGAAGCTCCCTTTGTTCACGGAAACATCTTTGAATAAAATCACTCAATTTTCGTATGTAAATTGTAAAAACATGCAACGCAAACCAAGAACTTTAGTTGCAATCATACAACTTACAAAATTTGAATAAAATCATCTTTTATGAAGAAAAAATATCTCTTTTTGATTATGCTGATAATCCCCCTCTGGTGGTCGTGCGAGAAAAAGGATGTACCGGCTGACGGAGAGGAGGAAGAAGAAGAAACCATTGACTGGAATGCTGCTGCCAACTCGAGTAGCAATGCACTGATTACTCAGTTCTGGAACAATGGCGGAAACTATTTCAACACCGACAATAGCGGTAACTCGACCTTTCAGTATTGGCCTAATGCCCATGCACTCGATGTGCTGATCGATGCTTATGAACGTAGTGGCAACAACGAATACAAGGCTTACTTCGATCAATGGTTCCAGGGAGTGAAAGCCCAAAATGGAGGTACATGGAAAAACGATTTCTACGACGATATGGAGTGGAACGCATTGGCTCTGCTCCGGGCATATAAAGCTACCAATGATACCAAATATAAAGATGCGGCATTAGAATTATGGGGATATATCAAAGAAGGATGGAACGACAATGCAGGTGGCGGAATCACCTGGAAGAAAGGAATGGAATACAGTAAAAACGCTTGTTCCAATGGTCCTGCAGCTATCCTGGCTGCCCGTCTATATCAGGAATTCAAGAATGAAGACGACAAGGAGTGGGCGGTCAACATTTATGGCTGGCTAAAGTCTACTTTGGTAAATACCAATACCGGCGCAGTATGGGACAATATCGATTCCCGCAACGGAGAAATCAAGAAGGAGTGGGTATTCACTTACAATCAAGGCACCTATATCGGTGCGGCAGTTGAATTACATAAAATATTCAACGAGAAATCCTATCTCAATGATGCGGTCAAAGCGGCCGATTATACTATTGGTAGTCTGGTCGAAAACTCTGTCCTGAAAAGTGAAGGTACGGGTGATGGAGGACTTTTTAAAGGTATCTTCATCCGCTACTTCACTGATTTGATCCAACAGGAACGACTCGACGCACCTATCCAAAGAAGGTATCTCCAGTTTATGAAACTGAATGCCGAGACTCTATGGGAACAGGGAACCACGCAGCCGACTGTATTATTCGGCCCTAACTGGCGCCAGAAACCGGGAACTTCCACGGGACTGACTGAGCAACTCAGTGGCTGTATGCTTATCGAAGCCGCCGCCCTACTCAACAAGAAAGATTTATTATAATTCAACATATTTATATATGGGAAAGATTACGTCTTTTATTATTCTATTAGTACTGATAAGCAGTTGTAGCGGAACCGGAAAGGAGACAAGAACTAAAACAACAGAAGAGCCGCTCACCGGCTATGTAAATCCTTTCTTAGGAACAGCCACGCTATGGGAACCCGAGGATCTGGGATATGTACGCACATGGGATGTTCGGACCTGGGGTGCCGAGGTTTTCCCCGGTAGTTCATTGCCAAACGCCATGGTGCAACTGAGTCCCGTCACCCAATTCAGGAGTGGAGCAGGCTATCAATATGAGGATACAGTGATCTATGGTTTTTCACATACCAATAAAGGACACTGGAACCTGCTGCATATACCCCTGCTGCCGGTGACCGGAGAGATTACTCCCGGGAATTATGCTTCCGCTTTCGGTCATGATAACGAGTCGGCTCACCCGGGCTATTACCGGGTATTCCTCAAAACATATGGTATCGACGTGGAGCTGACTACCACCCTGCGTTGCGGATTTCACCGGTATACCTATCCCAAGGGAGCAGACAAAAAGCTGATTGCCGATATGACCCGCTCCAACAATCGGGTAAAGGACTGGGGCATTCAAAAGGTAGATGAGTATACTTTTTCCGGTTTTCAGGATGCCGAAGGAAAAATGTATTTCTATGCAGTATCCAATTATCCGGTAGAGGATATCCGGCAGGTGAAAGACGACCAGCATGAAATTTCATTGGTAAATTTCGGAGAAAACCGCCAGGAAGACCCGCTGGAACTCAAAATAGGATTTTCCTTTGTCAGCACCGAAAATGCAAAGATGAACTTGGAAGCGGAGATGCTTAATAAGAGTTTCGAAGAGGTCCGTGAAGAGGCCGACAAAGAGTGGAACAGCCTGCTATCGAAGATCAAAGTATCAGTAGGTAGCGAGCGTGAAAAGGGGATCTTCTACTCTACCCTCTATCGCTCATTCCTCTGGCCTGCCCTGCGCAGTGATATAAACGGGGATTTCACGGATGAAACAGGAGAAGTCACCAATGAAGGATTCCGCTATTATACCAATCCCTCGTTCTGGGACGACTATCGCAACAAGTTGGTACTACTGGCTATGCTATCACCCGATGTGACTGCTGATATCATCAAATCGATTACTGACAAGGGGGAGAAAAGAGGCGGTTATATGCCAACTTTCTTTCACGGCGACCATGCCTCGGTATTCGTGGCTGGCAGTTATCTGCGCGGTATTACTGATTTCGATCTCGAACGTGCCTACAAGCTGTTACTGAAGAATGCCACCGTCCCGGGACGCGGCGGCAGACCCTATCTTGATGAATATATCGAACGGGGTTGGATTGCGGAGAAAGATACTACCAACGTACCTACGTGGGATGAATACAAGGCTGCTGTCACCAAAACAGTGGAATATGCCTATGACGATTATGCCACAGCTTTAATCGCCAAAGAGCTGGGCGATGAAGAGCATTACACGTTGCTGATGGGACGTTCCAACAATTACAAGAACCTGTTTGACCCATCCACCGGTTTTTGGCGCGGGAAGATAGATAATGGAAACTGGATTGAGGATTTTGACCCCTACTATCCCTACTTTGCCTATATGTACCGGGAAGCGAATGCCTGGCAATCGCTCTTTTTCGCTCCTCACGACCTGGAAGGGATGATCGCTTTATATCCCAGCCACCGGGCGGTGGAACAAAAGCTCGACTCACTCTTTACCGAACCGTGGAGAGGATATGAGGCGCACAATATGACCGGCTTTATCGGTAATTACTGTCACGGTAACCAACCCTCCCACTCGATACCTTACACCTATTACTTTATCGACAGACAGGAGAAAGCACAATGCGTGCTGGATAGCATCATGGATCGTTTTTACGATATGGGTGCTGAGAAACTGGCTTATGCCGGGATGGACGATGCGGGTGAGATGTCGGCCTGGTACGTGTTCAACGCTATCGGACTTTATACCTACTCGCCTGCCGATCCGGAATATATCATCTCTGTACCCCTGTTCGACGAAGTGAAGTTCTCTCTGGGTAAAGGAAAGGAATTTACAATCAGAAAAGAAGGCAGCGGAAAGAAGATACGGCAGATCAGATATGGCAATGAACCCATAGAAGGATGGTTTATTCAACACAACCAACTCCTACAGGGTAAAGAATTGGTAATATCTACTGAATAGTATCAGGAATACTCTATTTACAGGACCGGACCCGGGGAAAGGATCCGGTCCTTTATTTTCATACGACTAAAATATTTATTTTCAATGGTGTCGTATGGAACTCGCTTTTAGTCATGCTCTTGTGTGAGAACAATTATCATGCTCGTTTCATACTATAACTATTTGAGAATAATTGTTGTTGATTGAAAGTAGGATGCCGTTGACCGATAAAACCCACCTTAAGGATCCTTTTTGACAAAATTGAATTTCGAAACGACAGAAAACAATTTGGGTTCAATGGACGAGGTTTATTTGATTTTAATAATATCTCAGTTTTAATCAGATACCAGTGACCCAGAGTAACAAATAATTATTACATTTGCAGATATATACTTAATCGGGCAATAAAGATGAAAACATATTTTGGATTAATAGCATGGCTGGTTGCAGTGTGTTTATGCGCCCAACAAAACGTGAATTACGATGAGTCGAAAGTACCTGCGTATATCCTTCCCAACCTATTGCAGGCTAATAACGGAGAAAAGATTACCAGTGCGACACAGTGGGAAACGCAGAGGAGACCGGAACTACTGGAGTTATTCGCTTCACAGATGTACGGCCGTACACCAGAAGACAATATCGATGTCGCCTATGAAATAGTAACGGAAAATCCCAATGCCATGGATGGGAAGGCAACCTCCAAGCAGGTGAGATTTATTTTTTCGAATGGAAAGAAAAAAATTGAAGCTCTTTTATGGATGTACATACCCAACAAGCCGACGGGTAAAGTGCCTGTTTTTGTAGGGTATAATTTCAAAGGAAACCATAGTACTACTTTTGATACAACGGTACTATATTCTCCTGCTTTCCATTTGGTGAAAGAACCGGATCATCCTGATTGGGAAAGAGGGAATCAGGCAAATCGATGGAGTTACGATAAAATTATCGATCGTGGATATGCCATTGCGACAATGTGCTACCACGATATCTACCCCGATAATCCGGAGCTAAGGGATCACAGCATTGTCTCTCTTTTTCCGGAATACGATCCTGAAGTTATTGCTCCCGACGAATGGCAGGCCATCGGTGCCTGGGCCTGGGGGTCGAGCCGGATCGTGGATTTTTTGGAAACTCAGGAGAAAATAGACAGTGACAAGATTGCCATCATGGGACACTCCCGCCAGGGGAAGGCAGCTCTTTGGGCCGGTGCTCAGGACGAACGTTTCCGGATTGTGATATCCAATGATTCCGGATGTGGGGGCGCTGCCCTTTTCAGAAGGAAATTCGGTGAAACCGCAGCCGTCATCAATAAGAATTTCCCCCATTGGTTCTGTAAAAATTTCCGACAATACAACGATAAGGAGGAGACCCTCCCGGTGGATCAGCACCAACTTATCGCCTTGATAGCACCAGGAAAGGTATATGTGGCAAGTGCCGAAGAAGATCTTTGGGCAGACCCGAGAGGTGAATTTTTATCTGCTTACCTTGCCGGCCCGGTCTATCACCTATACGGATTAACTACTATTGATTCGGGAGAAATGCCGGCGTTGCATAAACCAATCATGAGAGATATCGGTTACCATATAAGGGCTGGCAAACATGATGTAACCGAATACGACTGGGAGTGTTACCTGGATTTTGCAGATAAGCATTTCAAATAACGATCCCCGAAGAGCAGATAATAGCAAATTTGATATTCAGTTTTATTTTTCCTATATCTTTTTAAGAATAACTGTTTTTGCCTGGAAATCGTTCGTTTTCTTCGCAATCAGTAGGATTTCATTCCATCTCTCAAGTGGGACATAAGACTTTCCATATGTCTTACTCGCTGATATGAATAATTTATTTCCTTCGAGTTTATAATCGGAGCGAAACCCACCGTAGTCATTCGAATAGTCGGAAGACAACGCATCTAACCCATCAACGGTATATCCTTCAGGAATCTCTATCTCAATATCATAGTTCAGGCTCATGGCAGTCGGGAGATAGGCTTCAATAGTACGTTTTTCATCCCGTTCTGTGGGTTCCCAATGTTGTCCTATCAGTCTGCCCACTTCAAGGATAAGATTATTCCCTGCATTCTTCACCAATCCGTCCACTGTATAAGACACCATATAATCCAATGCCGGACGGTCGGTTGCTATACCCATCGAACTGAAAAAATAGTCCCCGATCTTTTCCGGTTTTTGTCCATGATATACGGTAAGTTCCAGCTCAACATTCTCTTTTTGTTCCTTTTTATGACTCTCTAACACAGAAGTATACTCATCAATACGCTTGCGGGTTGATTTGTTTTCCTGCAATTCCTCCATTAATGTTTGCCGTATACCCAGCTTTTCTCTCATTTCTTTATCCCAATCTTCATAAAGCAGCAGTTGCCAATAATCTTCTTTCATATTACCCGTACATCTTAAATTACGTTTTACGTTCAGATGGGACGGATTATCAGTTGGAATAATCACTTCAATCCGGGAAGTTAAAAGGTTATCCTCTGTTTTTGATTCAGGGATCTCATATTGTCCCTCACTACCTTCTATGCCATACTTTTTATTGGCAGCATATTTGACCACTTCAACGGTGGATGCTGTCTCTCCCTGATACGCAGGAGGAACTTCGCCGGCGTATCTATATCCATTTCTGAAAAAGAAAAGCTGATGATCATTTGCCAACAGGCCGGTTACAATATCGTCATCCGAAACCACCTCCTCTTTTCTGGGACCAAATTTGCTTGTAACTAACAAAAACTTATGCTTTATATTATATTCTTTAAAGAGCTGCTGTAAGCGGACCACAAACTTCAATCCGGGATAATTGGCATAATCGTTCGGCCAATGATAGAATAATGTTTCATATATCAGTATTGCCTTTTCCTCGTCACTTATTGAGGGATTGTTGTTCATAAATTCAGATAGGGTCTTCTTTACTTTCTTATCGGTTTCCTTCATCCAGAACATTTGTTTTTCCTGGGTTGCAAGAAAAGTTTTAGCATCGTTCAGGTATTCGTCATAAGGAAGATTTTCATATACCCCGTTTGTACGTGCATTAGGCGATTTGAGTATCAACTTGGATGCATTGTTCAGTACATACATACGAATCATAGGAAGGCTCCTGTATGGTGATATCCAACGCATTTCATCCAGAGCCGGTACCTTCATAAGATTCTCTGCTTCGGTGTCGAGTATATAATTGTTATCGGCATCAATAGACTGTCTCATTTCAGGAGCACCATTGAGAGAACGGTATTCTACAGTGAGTTTATTTCCGAATTCACAGTGGATGGAATATTTTAATATGGGATATTGCCCGAAAAAGAGAAATATCTCAGGAGGAAGATTATAGGTTTCGAGTTCCATCTCATCACAAACGAAATAGTCCAGAATATCCCCTACCTGCAAGCCCGGAATAGCTATTTTCTTCATAGTTTCTTTCTCTCTTCTTCCTTCCGTCAAAGCTATCGCTTCTTCGTCGACAGCCACTTCTACCACACTTCCATCCGGTTTGATAACCCGTGCACCGACAATTGTCCTGAGCTTGTTCGACCGCATATGCCCGCTTATCCTGGCCTCTTCCCTGAATGACAATTCGGAAAATTCCGTCAACGCCAACAAATCATTTATCTTGACCATCTGTCTGTCGATATTGGTATAATACAGCTCCCGGTTGATATCCCCGAATAGAAGGGCATTCATCCTGAATCGGTTCTTGCTGGTTGCTTCTATATGCTGATGACGAGCAAGAATAACTGCCGATTCACTTTCATATCCGGCCGGTAATTCATATTGCTTAAACTCGGGTTTATCCCAGGCCCACACCATCTCCCTTACGATTTGTGCATGGGTCTTAGGAGTATCAGCTAGAATATTTATTGAAAACAGAATGAATAATAGTAGAACAGGAACAGAGATCTTCGTTGTCATAAATATATTCAATTTAAATTTTTTCAAGGGTGATCTGCCTTACATAAGCATTTTTCAACAATCCGATATTTCTATTCCACTGAAAGAAATTCGATTTCGGTAAAGTCGTATTGTTTACTGTAATCTCTTTTTGATACAGAATAGTTTGGCCATCTACAATATAACGAATGCTGAACTGGTAATCATCTGTCTCTATTTCCATATCCTGAGGAATATCTTTCACGCGATATCCTTCAGGAATTTCTATCCTGATGTGACTCCGGATAGTTTGACTGAAAGGAAAAGCATAGTCATTCTTTCTTTTAAGCGTATCGATAGCCAATCCTGTAAAATCTTTGAAAACATCGGGATCGATATATAACTCATCAGAGAAGGAACGGACAGATGAAGGACGTAGTTCTTCGTATGATATGGAGAGACTTTTTGATCCAATCTCCATTCCTTTGATATCCAACTCGAAAATCGAATCTGCCGGATTGTTGCTCTTCAGGAAGTTTTTCAGATAGATATCGGTGTCGGTTTTACCGGTATAACGGATAGCGAAGGTTATCCCATACTTAGGTTCTCCATGGAAGGACAACTCCGACTCACCTTTTAATTTTCCTCCTTCAATAACATACTGACTCATCAACTGAGTCCGGTTATGAGAAGGGGGAAACGAAGGAGTACGAAGCATCAGGTAATGATCGCCATCCTCCACCATGGCCATTTTCCCCTGAATGGTGTAAGCGATCTCACCAAAAGGCATAAATTTGACTGTGGGATCCAGGAAATGAAATTCGTTGTTATAATCCAACGCACATATCATATGGTCGGCTGAAGGGATAGGCAACGTCCATTCCCGGCCGGCATCTGTTGTGTTTATCCATACCAGACGGGCGTCAAATCCTTCTGCCAGCAACAAGCATTTCAACAGGTTGGACATTCCTTTGCAATCTCCATATTTTTTCCTCATCACAGCTTGCGCATCATCAGGTTTAAATCCCTGAATCCCATATTCGAATGCAATATACCTTATATTATTCTGAACCCAATTGAGTAATGCGTTAATCTTATCCCTGTCGGTTTCGCTCTCTTTGGTTATTTCTTTGGCAAGTTGTGCTACTGCGTCATGATCGTTGTAGGCCATATCAGCCTTACTCTTACACCACCTATACATATGGTCGAAGCTGTAAAAATACTCTTCAATTTTTTTATTGATTACCGCTTTTCGGGGTACAATCTGAATAGAAGGGAACGTAAGCATATAGTCGGGCATAAAATCTTCATGCCGGTATGCCTCCTGATTTTCTATCTGATAGATATATATGGTATTTCCTGACTTGGGATCTACCGTTTTTGACCTGCTTACGCGCGAGTCAAAATTGTTTTCCACAATATCAATTTCCATCCACTGCGGAACAATGATCCGGATGACTTTACTCCTGATAAAATAGGGTTCTACAATATTGATAAACGAAAATCCATATACATCTTTATATTTCTTTTCGTAAGTTACCGTACCAACTTCACTTTTATCTTTAAATTGTAAAGTAAAATAACACACTTTACTGTCATCATAAAAGATATTTTCCTTTGTATAAGTCTCGTATTTGGGAGAAGAAGCTTTTACTCCTTTCACCCTGATTTTCGTTATCTCTGAATTGCTATCATAAAACCGGAAAAAGGGAACCGGTTGGACATTTTTAATGCAAGTATAGATGACATCCTGATTCTCCTTTACAATCACCCTGTTATTCTCCATCATATATGTATAAGTCGACTGCTGATTACTGATAATCATATTGTCATCATTATTTTGAGACAAGAGTAGAAAGGGTATAAAAGAGATTAACAACAGTAAGGAATACTTCATAGTGATAGAATGAATCATGCAACAATTGAAATAAATAATTGCCCTGCAAAAATAATAAATTAACTCCAATTATATTTCATTGTATTATAATATTAGACCTTCACTGAATGGAAATATGTACCTTTACCGCCACAATTTTCATTTAACAATCGAGATCGGGGATGAAACAATTTCTACTCTTCACATTGAGTTGTATCATGGTCAGTTCAAGCCTGTATGCACAACAACTCAAAGGTGTCATTGTCAACAAAAAAGGAGAACCTGTTCCAAATTCAACCGTCTATATTTACGAAATTGCCAAAGGAATTGCAGCCGACAACCTCGGCGAATTTCAAACGGGACTTGCACCGGGCGCATATACCTGTGAATTCCGTTCCCTCGGTTACGAAAGTATCAGGAAAAATATTGTAATGGGAAAGGATAACCAGGCTATCCGTGTAGTACTCCAGGAAACATCCTATATGCTGAAAGAGGTGGTGGTTTACGCTAATGCCTCCGACGAGGATCCGGCCTACCGTATCATGCGAAAAGCGATTGCCCATGCCCCTTATTACCGTTATCAGATAAAGGAATACACTTCGGAAACCTATATAAAGGGGAGTTTAACCATCGATAAAATACCCGGAATTCTCAAACGTGCCATGAAAGTCAACGACAACAACTTCGACATCAACTCCCTCATAGGAAAACCATTGGTAATGGAATCGAAAAGCAATATTCACTTTACATCACCCGAAACTTACCAACAAAATGTGGTTGCACTGAAAAGTTCCATTCCCAAAGAATTCAATGTGGACAAGGGATTGAGTATTATGACTTCGAGTATCTATAACGCTGAGTTGAACGGAAGGATCTCCCCACTCGCCTCCGGAGCATTCAGGTTTTATACCTTCAAGCTTGAAAATGTGGATTATCAACCCGATCATATCATCAATAAGATAAAAGTGGCACCCCGGAAGAAAAATCCCAGTCTGTTCTCGGGCTATATCTACATTCTGGAAGATACATGGAACGTATATATTGCCGATCTCGTCACAAGCGAGCTGGGTACTACCATGCATTACCGCATCAACTACCATCAGGTGCAACCTTCGGTCTATTTGCCCACCACTTACGACGTAACCCTGACAATGAATACAATGGGCGTAAAAGGATCGGGGAATTACTACGCATCGATGAAATACAACTCGGTGCGGGTAGATGAAACCCGGAATCCCGCGGCTGCAAATGAAACCGCATTCGCAGACAAATCAGACGAGTCTGGCAAACAGAAAATATCACCCAAAAAGCAAAAAATTTCGGATGAATTGGACAAGCTGGCGCAAAAGGAAGAACTCTCTACCAAAGAAGCTTATAAGATGTCGAAACTGATGAGCCGGATGGTGGAACCGGAAGAGGTGAAAAAACAACGGGAATCGCTCGAAATAAAAGATATTGAAAAGGTAAAGATGAAAGTGGACACGCTGGCATGGAAGAGAGACTCAGCTTTCTGGACAAATGTCCGTGAACTTCCGCTTCGGGAAGATGAGTTGAGAAGTTATCAGGTGAGGGATTCCCTGTTGGGTAACGATTCTATTACGGAAACAGACGGAGATAGGAATGAGGTAGTATTATCGATTGAAGAAAACCCGAAAACCGTATTCGGAAAAATCACACAAGGAGGCGTATGGAAAGTGAATCGGGATCTCTCGCTCCGTTACGGCGGATTAATAGGTGCATTGAAAGAGTACAATTTTACGGACGGATTTTGGTTGGGACAAACACTTTCCTTCAATTATGCCATCGATAAAAACCGGAATTTTTCTGTTTCCCCGTCCCTGTATTATGCCACCGCACGAAAAGAATGGTTGTGGCATGTTTCCACCTCGTTGAATTATGCGCCTATGTCCCTCGGGCGGTTTTATCTCTCCGCAGGGCATATTTCACGCGATGTGAACAGTGAAAACGGCGAGTCAAGGCTAATGAACACGCTTACAACCATCGATCTGGGGCAAAATTTTATCCGGTTTTACGACAGCCGGTACGTCAAAGGCGACCATTATATAGATATTACCAACGGACTGCATCTGTACACCAGTGCGGAAATAGATAAACGGTCGGCTCTGCGTAACCGTACCTCGTTTAATTTTATCGGCCAAGAAGTTCCCGAAAATATTCCTTCCGATGCCACTTTATATCCCGGTCATACGGCCGCAAATATCACACTGGAACTGTCCTATACCCCCCGTTACCGTTACCGGGTGAGAGACGGTAGAAAGTGGTACGTTTCAACCAAATATCCTACTTTCTCAGTTTTATACAAAAAGGGAATCAATCTTTTTGCCGACAATCCGGCGCCGTTGTATGACCGGCTTTCCGCTTCGGTTTCTCAAACTATTAAAGTCTCCCCTTTTGAAGAGATCGATTACCTGTTTTCGGGCGGCATCTTTTTATCGTCCGACAGGTTATATCTGAATGATCTCAAATATTTCAGGAATAACCAGATGCTGTTCACTGCGTCCGATTTTAACCGGAGTTTCAACCTTCTGGAACCTTATACCGCTTCCGGGAAATGGTGGGTGGAAGGACACCTGAATTATCAGTCGCAGTATCTCTTTCTGAAAAACCTGCCTTTCCTGCAACGTTTCTCATTCGATGAAGCGTTCCATTTGCATGGCCTGTCCACTGAAAACAGGAAATACTATCTGGAGGGCGGTTATTCTATAGGGTTCCTGGGCTTAGGCAGGGCAGGGATCTTCACCGGTTTTGCCGATAAAAAGTTCGATCGTTTTGGAGTAAGGGTAAGCTATCCACTTTGGAATTTTATGGAAAAGCCGCTTAAATAAATTTCTTCACGACCATAACGTCCGATTTTACCCGTTTTTTTTACCGGTAAAAAATTTGATCGTTTCGGCGTAAGAGTAAGCTATCCGCTTTGGAATTTTATGGAAAGAGCACTTAAATAAGCCTCTTTACACAGGGTTTATTTATCCAATAAGAGACAGGGAATAATTTATTTTTGACAAAAAAGTAACCTTAAAACTGTAGAATAATTATATTTCATTTTGTTTCATGATAAAAAAGAAACCAAAACGTCCATAAATACTTTCAAATAGATTTATACTATAGACCATAGACAGCATTCACGCACTGTTAAAATGTCAATTTGTCAATTTGAATTAAAATTTATTTTATACTTTTGCACGGTTTTTACATTTTATAATTATATTAATGCGAATAAAAAAAATTCCACATCAAGTTAGAACCGGAATAAAATTCACCGCCAACACTCTTTCGATAATTGAAGTTCGACAATGATATATTCGAAGACAGAATCGTTTTTTTTGCGCCAACTCATCATTTTAACAAAACAAGTATTTTTTAGTTAATTAATTAGTAAAATTCAATGAGAATGAAAATGAATAACTTTAGAAGTTTGAAAGGATTGTTCATGTTCTTTTTGTGTATGTGGGTATTTACCGCTTCTGCACAAAATCTGACAGTCCAGGGAGTTGTAACAGACTCATATAACGAACCGGTTATTGGAGCAACCGTAGTCGTGGAAGGAAATACCTCACACGGAACAGTAACCGATATTGACGGGAACTTTACATTGGCCAATGTTCCTGCAAATGCTAATTTGATATTTAGCTATGTGGGATTACAATCGCAAACAGTGCCGGTCAGTGGGCGTACGACCATAAACGTAACACTCGCCGAAGATTCCGAGTTACTCGATGAAGTTGTTGTAACGGCTCTAGGAATCAGACGTGACAAAAAGGCATTGGGGTATGCTATTCAGGAGGTAAAAGGTGATGACATTGTTGCTGCCCGCGAATTAAACGTAGCCAATGCGCTTTCCGGAAAAATATCGGGATTGCAGGTTATCCGGTCGGGGAACGGACCCGGAGGTTCTTCCAAGATTGTGATCCGTGGTAACAACTCGGTTACAAACCTGAACCAACCATTGATCGTGGTGGATGGTGTACCCATAGATAACTTTACCGGTGCTAAAAACAACGATTATTGGAACCCCAGTACCGACATGGGTAACGGTTTGTCAGACATTAATCCTGAGGATATCGAGAGTATGACCGTATTGAAAGGGGGATCGGCTGCTGCGCTTTATGGCTCTCGTGCCGGAAATGGTGTGATCTTAATCACAACTAAGAGCGGACGAAAAACAGACGGATTGGGAATCACAGTTACTTCATCCATATCTTCCGAAACTATTTTTATGAATCCTCAATTACAGAATACCTTCGGTCAAGGGAGCCAGGGCGCTTATGACCAGCTTTCTTCAAGCAGTTGGGGTCCCGAAATCACCGGTCAGGAATACACAAAATGGAACGGTGTATCAGCAAGAATGCAATCCTATGATAATATCAATAATTATTTTAACAAACCGGGTATAAATCTTACGGAAAATATTGCCTTTTCGCAACAATACAATAATGTATCGGTATATACCTCTCTTGGCCGGACCGATGACTGGAGTAAAATTCCGGGAGCAGATCTGAGCCGTACGAATATGACAATGCGCGCAACCACCAAATTCGGACCGGATGAACGCTGGAGTACCGACGCCAAGGTACAATACATTTCAACCGATGCCCGCAATCGGCCCGTAGGTGGGAGAAACGCATCAAATCCATTCTTCACGATGTATGCTTTGCCCCGTTCACTCGATATCCGTGATTTTAGTAACCCACTTGATGATCAGGGCAGGATGGTTTGGTACCAGAGAACCAGCCCGCAAATCAACCCCTATTGGTTGACCAACTACCGATTGAGCAACGATGTGCGTGAACGTTTCCTGATGCAAGGTTCATTGAAATATCAATTTACCGACTGGTTGAACGCGGAAATTAAAGGGGGAACCGATATGTATTTTACCGAATACGATAACAGGACATACGGAAGAAGTCCGCTCACCGAGACAGGCCGTTATAACTTCGGACAGGATAAATTCTTCGAAAACAACTTTAGTGCCCTTCTTGCAGCGCAGAAAGACAATGTTTTCGGTAAATGGGGACTCGGAGGATCATTGGGTGGTAATCTTATGCACCGTAAAAAAACAGGGATAAACGGAGGGCCGGATGAATTACTCATCCTCAATCTTTTCACATTCGGCAATTCAAAGAATAAACTGGATGCTGAACGTGAATACAATGAAAAGAAGATCAATTCGGTATATGGTACGGCACAGTTGAATTATGGCGGATATCTGTTTATCGACGGTACTTTCAGAAATGACTGGTCTTCCACACTACATCCCGATAACAGATCATTCTTCTATCCCTCCATCAGCACCTCCTGGGTAATAAGCGATATGATAAATACGGAAGGAAAAGGAATGCCTTCATGGTTTACCTATGCCAAAGTGCGTGCATCTTTCGCACAGGTAGGTAACGACCTTGATCCTTATCAGCTTTACAACACTTATAGTATTGGCAAAGACCCTGAAAATAACGCAACAGCCGGAACCAATAATACATTGTATGATCCTACTGTACGCAGTGAATTGATCTCTTCCTGGGAAGCAGGAACTGAACTCCGCTTTTTCAATAATCGCCTGGGATTTGATTTCGCATGGTATAAATCCAATGCACATCGCCAGTTACTGAACCTTCCAATGGATCCATTGAGTGGATATAGTTCCAGAAAAATCAATGCAGGTAATATCCAGAACCAGGGGATTGAGTTGATGATCAATGCCCGCCCCGTGGAAACAAAAGATTTTGCATGGAATATACAGGCTAATCTTTCTAAAAACACAAATACAATTGTAGAACTTACCGACGGTGTAAGACTCTATGAATTGGGTGGTTATGACAATCTCAAAGTATATGCTACTGCAGGCGGCGGCTATGGTGAAATATACGGGACAAAATTCAGAAGAGTTGACGACAAAGATAGTCCCCATTATGGAAAAATGATCGTAGACGGGAATGGGCTTCCCTTAGGAACCGCTGAAAGCGAAAAAGTAGGAGATCAGCAAGCCGATGTTTTGGTCGGATTGACCAACTCTTTCCAGTACAAAGGTTTTTCATTCAGCTTCCTGATCGATGCACGTATCGGAGGTGAGATTTTCTCAGCCACCAACCTATACCTTCAGGGTGCGGGAACGGCAGCTGTAACAGCACCTAATGGAAAGCGCGAGGAATTTGTTGTAGATGCAGTTTATCTTGATGACAATCAACAATATCAGGCTAATACAGTCAAAATAACACCCCAACAATATTGGGAGCGTGTAACTACAGCAACCGGAAACCTCGGTATTTCCGAAGCCAACATTTACAACGCGACAAATATCCGTCTACGTAACGTACAGTTAAATTATGACTTTGACCGTTCATTATTGACTAAAACTCCATTTACAAGACTGAGAATGGGAGTTTCTGTAAACAACGCACTCATGTTTAAGAGTCATCTGAAAGGTGTAGATCCCGAGTCGGTATTCGCTATTGGTACCAACGCCGTAGGTTTTGAAAATACCGCTCCTCCTACTTCACGGACATACCTCTTTAACGTAACATTCGGTTTCTAATATTAAAAATGACAACAACAATGAAAAAAAGGCAAATATTATATACGTTTTTAGCTGCAATCATGCTATTGGGTGCCTGTTCCGATTTTGAGGAGATAAACAAAGACCCCAATGCAGCGAATGAAAATGATATTAAGGTTCAATATATCCTTAATAAAGCGATCACCGATGCCCAACAAGATCCACATATCGCGGAACGGGCTTTCGTATTGTATTGGAGACGTGCCGGACGGCAAGATCGCTCGGCAGGTATCAACACCGGAACATACAACAACGATTGGAGCTCTGATTACTATCGCTATGTATCTGAATGGATGAGATCGGCCACACAAGCTGTGGATTTGGCCGAAAAGCAAATTGAAAAGGATGATTTTTCTGTTGAGTACGATCGTCAGATGACTAAAAACCTGAGAGAGGTATCTCGTATATGGAGGGCTTATCTGATGAGTGAATTCGCAGATAATTTCGGTCCACTCCCTATTGAAGCCTTTAAAGGTACCAATCCCGAGTTTTCAAGTGTAAAAGATGTGTACTATTTCATGCTTGACGAACTGAAAGATGCTGCAGCCAATATCGATGTAAATGTAACTCCTCAGGATGTAGATAAAAAGTTTGACAGGGCATACGAGTTCAATTTCTCCAAATGGGTAAAATATGCCAACTCAATGCGCATGCGTCTTGCGATGCGTTTATCGGAAGTAGATGAAGCAAAGGCAAAATCGGAGTTTGAAGATGCTGCACAGGGAGTTCTTATCCTGGATGCAAGTGATGCCTTTTCCGCACAGGAGCGTGATGGATGGGATCCTCTGGCAGGCGTTATGTCCAGACCCTGGAATGCCTTATTGATGAGTAATACACTCAACAACCTGATGATTAATCTGGGCGGTATCAAATCGGAAGACCAGTTGGATGCATCCTACTCTTCTTACATCAAGCCACAAGGATATATGGGTATCAGGTACCAAAATCATTTTTCCACCTATACCAACGATCCTTCAATCGGTTTTATTTTTGATGGGCTCCATTACTCTATCGATCCCAGGGCATATCAACTTTACTCTATCCCCGGCGATTTTACCAATCCTAATGCTCAATTTACTTCGGAAGATGATTTAGGTCCTCTTGAAAGGTCTCTTTTCACCGACAAAGAACAAACTCAAAAGATTGCTACAATCAATCTCGCTTTTACATGGAATACAATGCCCGGAGGAAGTTGGGGTGATATGACCGCTATCAATCAGGTCATCGGCTCCAATTACAACCCGATCCTTGTGAAGAAGTACAGGAACCATTCTCAAAGACGTATATTCTTTGCCAATTGGGAAACTTATTTCTTGATAGCTGAAGCATCTCTTAGAGGTTGGTCAACTCCGGTTGCAGCCAAAGATGCTTACGAAAGAGGCATAAAAGCAAGTTTGGAATATCATGGAGTTGGCAATTTCTATGATTCCTACATAGCATCTACCGATTATAACCGCGTTGGAACTTCTGTTAAATGGGATCATACCACAGAACCACCCGCAAGCGTGGAAGTGGATATTGTAAATGGTTATACCAATCAATCGGCTAAATATGCCTATGCATATCCTGTAGCGAGCCAAACATCTTACGGTAAGGCATTGAACGACCAGATGACGAAAATCATCACCCAGAAATTCATTGCCCAAAATCCGTGGTTGCCGCTTGAAACGTGGAACGATTATCGCCGCGTAGGCCTTCCGTTCTTTGAAAACATGGTGGTTGAAAATCCGCTAACCAATTTACCTGCTTTAACAAAGGAAAATTCAAAAAATTCGCAACAACCTGCATTCTTCCCGCAGCGCCTGAAATATCCCTCCTCACTTGAAAACAGTAACCCTGATGGATATAAAAAAGCAGTGGAATTATTGGGTGGTACCGATGGAGTGTTGACACCGCTCTGGTGGTCTAAACACTAAGTAACAATTTATTTTTGAATAAAGAATCGAATGAGGCTGAATCCTAAGTCGCCTCCAAATTAAAAATCAGTTTATTTGTCCAAGTTTGATGTTTTTAACATCAACTTGGGCAAATTCTTTATTGCACCAATCAGTTTTAGGGACAATCAGAACAGGATTGGTTAGAAGGTGTATGCAGGTTTTTACCTATCTTTTCTTTGCCATGTGTTTAAAACGAGACTGTCTCCCTGAAATAAGCTTCATTTTGAGACACTTTTGTTTTCGACCTCTCATACCACCCGGCTTACCGTACGGTTCAACTGATCCTTCCCCATTCGTAGCGGTTTCCGTCCAAACGGCCCAACTGTTGCTTTAATACCAGATGTTCCGGTTGTTCCAGTTTAGGATCCTTTTCAATAAGGTCTTCTGCAATCTCCCGGGTACGATATAGAATATTACTGTCTTTTACCAGATCAGCAATCCTGAGGTCGAAAGGGATACCGCTCTGCTGGGTTCCTTCCAGATCGCCCGGGCCCCGCAGCTTCAGGTCGGCTTCGGCAATGACAAATCCATCATTACTTTCGGTCATGATCTCCATCCGCTTACGGGTATCGGATGATATTTCATAAGGTGTTATCAGTACACAATAGGACTGGTCGGCTCCCCGCCCTACCCGCCCCCGCAACTGATGCAATTGCGAGAGACCGAATCGCTGCGCACTTTCGATCACCATTACACTGGCATTAGGTACATTCACACCAACTTCAATTACAGTTGTAGATACCATGATCTGCGCTTCATTGACCACGAACCGCCGCATTACTTCATCTTTTTCGGCAGGCTTCATTCGTCCGTGCATCTTACAGACGTTGAACTCGGGGAAAGCTTCCTTGACATGCAGGTATCCTTCCTCCAGATTCTTCAGGTCGAGCTTTTCACTCTCTTCAATCAATGGATAAACGATATATGCCTGCCGGCCCACACGGATCTGCTCACGGATAAACTCATAAAGTGCACCCCGTTTCTTATCGTACCGGTGAAGCGTTTGTACCGGCTTCCTGCCCGGCGGTAGTTCGTCGATCACCGACACATCCAAATCGCCGTAAACCGTCATTGCCAGCGTACGGGGAATAGGAGTGGCGGTCATCACCAGCACATGTGGCGGCTGATTGTTTTTTGTCCATAATTTTGCCCGTTGCGCCACCCCGAAACGATGCTGCTCATCGATCACTACAAACCCGAGATTATTGAACTGCACGGTATCTTCAATCAAGGCATGCGTTCCGATAAGGATGTCAACCTCACCCGATTGGAGGCCGGCATGGATCTCGTCCCGTTCCTTCTTCTTCGTGGAACCGGTCAGCAACTCCACCCTCAAGTCCATTCCCGAGAGCATCTCGCTAAACGTTTCAAGATGCTGCGACGCCAGGATCTCGGTCGGCGCCATCAGGCAGGACTGGTAACCGTTATCAAGCGCAATCAGCATGCACATGATCGCCACCAACGTCTTACCGCTACCTACATCTCCCTGCAGCAGACGGTTCATCTGTTTCCCTGATGCGGTATCTTTCCTGATCTCTTTAATTACCCTTTTCTGTGCGTTGGTCAAAGGGAACGGAAGTTTTTGCTTATAAAACGAATTGAGATGATCCCCCACTCTCCTGAAGATAAAACCGTTCAACTTCCCTTTCCTTTCCGAGGCATAACGAACAATATTAAGCTGGATATAGAAGAGCTCTTCAAATTTCAGGCGATACTCCGCATCACGTAATAAAGGAGCTGATTTCGGAAAATGAATATTCTCCAACGCGTCATGGAACGGCATCAGCTTGACCTCTTTCACTACATCGGACGAAAGTGTTTCCGGTAGCCGCTCTTTAATCAACCCGAAAGCATTGTCGATGATCTTCTGCATCGCCCTGGAGTTAAGATAGTGGTTCTTCATCTTCTCCGTGGTGTTATACATTGCCATCAACCCTTCAGGGCGATCCGACTCATTCATAAAAGGATCGATATCGGGATGGGCGATATTCCACTTGCCATTGAACAGGGTGGGTTTACCAAAAACTACATATTCCTGATTGAGTTTGTACTTCCCTTCTATAAACCGTATCCCCTGGAACCAAACCAGATCCACAAAACCGGTACCGTCGGTAAAGTGTGCTACCAACCGTCTGCGACGTCCCTCGCCAAAGGATTCGAACGCAGTGATCCTCCCTTTCAACTGAATATAGGCCATCGAGTTATCGATCTCGTGGATATAATAAATCCTGCTCCTGTCAATATAGCGGTAGGGATACCACCTCAGCAGGTCACTGACCGTGAAGAGATTGATCTCCTTATTGAGGATCTCTGCCCTTTTGGGTCCAACACCGGGAACGAATTTTATGTCAGTCTGAAGAATACTCATTATTGTTACGTACTATACGTTCCAGATCACGCTCTTCTTTCCGCTGCAATATAATTGATTTAACATACTCTTTTTATGCAGTATAGTATTTTTATTGCAAATTTTTATCACCTTCCAAGTTGCAAGTTTTTCGCAAATGTAAACAAAAATGAGGAACAGTTCAAACTATTCCTCATCGCTCATTTCTCAATCAGCCTGATCGAATCACACTCGTCACTCTAAAAAATTACCAGGCGAAGAGCGGATATTGCCGCATGGTGGCATTGACCTTTTCACGCACCGACGCAATTGTTCTGTCGTTTTCCGGAGCCGAAAGCACGGTATCGATCATCTCCACGATCTCACCCATCAAGTCTTCCTTTGCCCCACGGGTGGTGATGGCAGGTGTCCCGAAACGCAATCCCGACGTCTGGAAAGGGGAACGGCTATCGAAGGGTACCATATTTTTGTTGACAGTGATGTCGGCTTCCACCAATACCCTCTCACCTACTTTACCGGTAAGATCGGGGAATTTGGTTCGCAGATCCACCAAAATGATATGGTTATCCGTTCCTCCGGATACCACCTTATATCCCTTGTCTAAAAACGCCTGCGCCATCCGGGCGGCATTCTTCTTTACCTGCGCCTGGTAGATTTTGTATTCGGGCTGTAACGCTTCGTAGAAAGAAACCGCCTTCGCGGCGATCACATGCTCCAGTGGGCCGCCCTGCATACCGGGGAATACGGCTGAATCCAGAAGAGCCGACATCATTTTTACCTCTCCTTTCGGGGTGGTGATACCCCAGGGGTTTTCAAAATCTTTCCCCATCAGGATCACACCCCCACGCGGACCTCGTAGGGTTTTATGCGTTGTGGAGGTGACAATATGGGCATATTTCACCGGATTCTCGAGTAATCCGGCAGAGATCAATCCAGCCGGATGCGCCATATCGACCATAAAAATTGCGCCGATTTCATCGGCCACCTTGCGGATACGGTCATAATCCCATTCACGGGAATAGGCAGACGCTCCGGCAATGATCAGTTTAGGACTTTCTTTACGTGCCGTCTCTTCAAGTTGATCATAATCGATCTGTTGATTGTCTTCACGTACATTATATTCCACCGGTTGGAACATCAATCCTGAAAAATTGACCGGAGATCCATGTGTCAGGTGTCCCCCGTGCGAGAGGTTCAAACCAAGGAATTTATCACCGGCCTTCAAACAAGCTAGGAACACAGCGGCATTTGCCTGTGCACCGGAATGAGGTTGCACATTAGCCCATTCGGCATCGAACAACTCCTTCAGCCTGTCAATAGCCAGTTGCTCACTCATATCCACCACCTCACATCCGCCATAATAGCGTCTTCCGGGGTAGCCCTCAGCATATTTATTGGTCAATACCGACCCCATGGCCTGCATCACCTGGTCACTCACAAAATTTTCGGAGGCAATCAGTTCAATACCTTTCAACTGCCGCTCACGCTCTTTCCCTATGATCTCTGCGATCTGCCTGTCCTGGTTCATTCGAATAATTTTTAAAAAAGAAAAAAATTGGATGCAAATATAGTGAAAGCCGAGAGAAAAGCCAAACTTGTTTGAGCTTATCCGAGGCACATCTTATATTCCATAGACTTAGACAAAAAAGTCGATATTTTTTATCCAGAGGGTTAAAACTCAGAAGAGAATTAAAGGAAAAAGGGTTCCATACACTCCAATTAAAAAAGTAAAAAATCGTATGAAACGAACCAAAATTGAATTAACTCACTATATTTGCATTTTATTGATGCAACCATAATTCTATTAGTCACCTTATAAATTAGAATAAAATGAAACGAATAATTTTGATTATCATTCTGCTTGCCGCACTGACTATCCAGTCGGCAGAAGCACAGGAAACCAACTATATTAATATTTCGGTCGATGCCGGTTTAGTAGCGAACACAAGCCGCGACAAGAAATTCGGCTTGGGCGGTACTATCGGCTGGCTCACCCAGGACAACCTGCTTTCGCTCAACTCCAATAATTACATCTCTTTGAGTGTAAAAGCTTTCAACAATCCTTACGGGGAAGGTAAAATTCTTTCCAGCATCAAGAATGATGCCGACGATGCATTCAACTATATCATGCCGCTGGCGGGCTATCGTTTCACCCAAGAGGGTATCTCGGACGGTTTTTTCGTGGAACCGCGTATCGGGGCAGTATTCGGCGCCAGCTATGCCGGATTGGCTTTCTCACCCATAGCCGGTTATGCCGTGCAACAGTTCAATTTTTCCATATACTGCGATATGGGATTCGCGGGTAAAGAGAGTGCTATCCGAAAAAAGAGCTTTTTTGCGCCGGGTATAAGCGTTGCATACAATATCAGTCTAAATTAGGTCTTGCATGAAGAAAGCGCTGGTCACCGGAATTACCGGTCAGGATGGCTCCTATCTTGCCGAATTGCTTCTGGAGAAAGGATACGAAGTACACGGTACACTGAGGCGTTCGTCCTCCTTCAATACCGGCAGGATAGAGCATCTTTATCTTGATGAGTGGATCCGCGATATGAAACAGAGACGGCTCATTGATCTGCATTATGCCGATATGACCGATTCCAGTTCGCTTATCCGTATCATCCAGCACATCCAACCCGATGAAATCTACAACCTGGCTGCGCAGAGCCATGTAAAGGTGAGTTTCGACGTACCCGAATACACGGCGGAAACTGATGCCGTGGGAACCCTTCGTCTGTTGGAAGCAGTGAGGATACTGGGACTGGAAAAAACGACACGGATATACCAGGCATCTACCTCCGAACTGTTCGGACTCGTACAGGAAGTGCCCCAGAAAGAGACTACACCGTTCTACCCCCGCAGCCCTTACGGGGTAGCAAAACTGTATGGATACTGGATCACAAAGAATTACCGGGAGTCATACGGAATGTTCGCGGTGAATGGTATTTTGTTCAATCACGAGAGTGAACGCAGGGGAGAAACATTTGTCACCCGGAAAATTTCACTGGCGGCCGCCCGTATCGCACAAAATCTTCAGGATAAACTGTACATGGGGAACCTGGATGCGAAACGCGACTGGGGTTATGCGCCCGATTATGTGGAATGTATGTGGTTGATGCTGCAACATGAGGTACCGGAAGATTTCGTGATCGCCACGGGTGAGATGCACAGCGTACGGGAATTCTGTACGCTTGCATTCGCCGAAGCGGGAATAGCGCTGCGATGGGAAGGAGAAGGGGTTGCCGAAAAAGGGGTCGACACGGTTACGGGGCGTGTGTTGGTGGAAGTAGACCCGAAATATTTCCGTCCCACGGAGGTAGAATTATTGTTGGGGGATCCCTCCAAAGCCAAAACCCTGTTAGGATGGAATCCACGTAAAACATCATTCGAAGAACTGGTCAGACGGATGGTGAAAAACGATATGGGGACTGTGAAAAAATTCTCCCCGTAGATTGAGACCTGACTTCGTAATAAGTAAATGAAAGAAACTGATCATGGATAAAAACAGTAAGATATATGTCGCCGGCCATCGCGGATTGGTGGGATCGGCCATTTGGCGAGACCTGCAATCGAAAGGATATACCCACCTAATAGGCCAATCCCATCAGGAATTAGACCTACTGGATGCCGGAGCTGTAAAATCTTTTTTTGACAGGGAAAAACCTGAATATGTAATCCTTGCTGCTGCATACGTGGGAGGTATTATCGCCAACAACACCTACAGGGCTGATTTTATATTTCGCAATCTACAGATACAGAATAATGTCATAGGGGAGAGTTTCCGGCATAATGTCAGGAAGCTCCTCTTCCTTGGCAGTACATGCATTTATCCCCGGGAGGCACCACAACCTATCTCTGAGGAGGCGTTACTTACCGGTCCCCTTGAATATACCAATGAACCTTACGCCATCGCCAAGATTGCCGGACTGAAAATGTGTGAAAGTTTTAATATCCAATATGGCACCAATTATATCGCGGTGATGCCTACCAACCTGTACGGGCCAAATGACAATTTTGATCTTGAAAAGAGTCATGTACTACCCGCAATGATCCGTAAGATCCATCTGGCAAAAGCATTGATGGATGAAGATTGGGAGATTGTCAGGGAAGATCTCACCCGACGTCCTGTAGAAGAACTTTCAGGCAATAGCACCCAACAGGATATGGAAAATAAACTCCGGAAGTATGGCATCCATAAGGAACGGGTTGAATTATGGGGAAGTGGAAAACCAATGAGGGAATTCCTATGGAGTGGAGATATGGCAGACGCCTCTGTCTATATTATGGAAAACGTAGAGTTCTGTGATCTGGCGAAGGGAAAAACCGATATACGGAATTGCCATATCAACATCGGAACAGGAAAAGAAATCAGCATACACGATTTGGCCTGTTTGATCAAAAAGACCATCGGTTATAAAGGAGAGATCACATTCGATGCGTCCAAACCCGACGGGACAATGAGAAAACTGACAGATGTTTCCAAGTTAAATGCGTTGGGATGGGAACACACTATAGATATAGATGAGGGTGTGAAAAAAATGTATGAATGGTACCAGCAGGGTTAAAATATTTACGTGACGGATAGCGGTTTTTTTTACTTAAATTTGGCTTTTCCCTCGGTTTTCACTACATTTGTAAAGGGAAAACCATTAAAAAGACACTAATATGAATCTAACCAGCTATCCAGCAGAGCCATTCCGTATCAAATCGATAGAACCTGTAAAAATGATCCCGCGTGAAGAGCGGGAAAGAGTGATCAGAGAAGCGGGATTCAATACCTTCCTTATCCCGAGTGACGATGTATATATCGACCTGCTGACCGACAGTGGAACCAATGCGATGAGCGATCGTCAATGGGCAGGCATGATGACGGGTGATGAAGCCTATGCAGGCAGTCGCAATTTCCGTCATCTGGAAGAGACAGTCCGGGATATCTTTGGGTTCAGGTATGTAGTACCTACTCATCAAGGAAGAGGAGCTGAGAATCTGTTGTCGCAGATTGCTATCAGACCGGGGCAATACATACCGGGAAATATGTATTTCACTACTACCCGTTACCATCAGGAGCGCAACGGAGGCATCTTTATTGATGTCATCCGCGATGAAGCGCATAATGCTTCACTGAGTATCCCGTTCAAAGGGGATATCGGCCTGGACAAACTGCAAAAATTGATTGATGAAAAAGGAGCAGAAAACATTGCCTACGTCTGTCTTGCCGTAACAGTCAACCTGGCCGGTGGCCAACCGGTTTCCATGAAAAACATGAAGGAAGTAAGGGAGTTGACCTCCCGCCATGGGATCAAAGTATTTTATGATGCTACCCGTTGTGTGGAGAACGCCTTTTTCATTAAAGAGCAGGAGGAAGGTTACGGCAACAAATCGATTAAAGAGATCGTACGGGAGATGTTCAGCTATGCTGACGGATGCACCATGAGTGGTAAAAAGGATTGTCTGGTGAACATCGGCGGATTTTTATGCCTGAACGACGATGAACTTTTTGAAGATGCAAAGGAATTGGTAGTCGTATATGAGGGGATGCCGTCGTATGGTGGGATGGCAGGACGTGATATGGAAGCGATGGCAATCGGGTTGAAGGAATCATTGCAGTATGAGTATATAGAGCATCGTGTAAAACAGGTGAGATACCTGGCGGACAAACTACGGGAAGCAGGTATCCCGATGATCGAGCCTACAGGCGGGCATGCCGTATTTCTCGATGCCGGACGTTTTTGTCCTCATCTCACACAAGATCAATTTCCTGCACAGAGCCTCGCGGCGAACCTATATGTAGAGTCGGGAGTACGAAGTATGGAACGGGGTATTGTTTCTGCCGGACGTAATAAAGAAACCGGAGAGCATCACAGGCCTAAATTGGAAACGGTACGACTCACTATCCCTCGTCGCGTCTACACTTACCGTCATATGGATCTGGTAGCAGAAGCCGTCCAGTCGCTCTACAGGAAAAGGGAAACCATCAAAGGGCTCCGTTTTGTCTATGAACCGAAACAACTACGCTTCTTCACAGCCAGATTCGAAGAAATAAGTTAAACTCAAACACACAAATCATCAGCAATTTTCAAAATAGCACAGCCTCACATTTTTTAACGTGTGAGGCTGTAACATTAAAGTAGAGTATAAGAAAACTAATAACCCGGATTATTACTCCATTTATTCCCTGTATTCGAGTCTATTACATTTTGGGGAATAGGCCATAACACATTATGGTCTTTAATGTGGTTGGCCGACTCGGGGTTATATTTTTTTGTCCTTTCAACCAGTTTCCCTGTTCTGACTAATGTAAAACGACGGAACTCTTCCCCGAACAATTCACGGGCACGCTCATCCAATAAGTAATCAATATTCACTTCACTTGGACTTACTAATGTAGTATTTGCCCTTGCACGTACTGCATTGACAGCATCGGCGGCATTATCAAGCTCACCCAGGTTTATACAGGCTTCAGCCAATAACAGATATGTTTCAGCCAGGCGCATGCGATATTTATCTTTATCGTTTCCTTCGTAGGTCGGGTCATTCTCAATACCAAATTCAAATTTGGTAGTGGTAGGGAAAATGTTTCCGGCTTTGCGATTGGATTTCAGGAAATTTTCCATCTCTTCGGCATTAGGCCTTTCATTTGCCTGCCCATACACCTTTCCATAGAGTTCAGGCACATTGGGATTGTTGTATATCCATGTTCTCCGGATATTGTATTCCGAATTCCTGATATCATCATTCTCATACAACCCTAACCACCAATCCGTGGGGATAACCTGCCCCAGTCCGCGGCCACCATATTCAACGGAAATCATAAATCCGTTTACATTATAATATCCAGGGACAAAAGCACGGCGTGTCCAATCCGTATACCGGTTACCTCCCCCGTTTGTTTGGTATTCGGCCTGAATTACCCAGATAGACTCCAAATTTCCGCCCTCACGATTAAAATTCTTGTCTTTAAACAAGTCGGAGAAAACATCTCCATTTCTGTCTCTTTGCGTACCAAAGCGGTTTTCCATTAATTGATAATGACCTGAATTAATCACTTCCAACGCTGCCGTTTTTGCTCTTTCATTATTTCCTGCCAAAAGGCTGATTTCACTTAGCAGATGCAAGGCAGCCCATTTTGTCAATTGTCCATCCTCCACTTTTGAAGGATCTTCAGGTAAATATTTTGCCGCCAACTCAAGATCATCCACCATCTGATTGATTACCTCGGTTTTGGGTGTTCTTTCGAAATCGGTACGATATTGAGCCTGAACATGCAAAACCAAAGGCACATCTCCATATAAGTATACCAGATAGCGGTATGCGTATGCCCTGAAGAAGGCAGCATTCGCCTTAAAATAGTCTTTATCGGTAGCTGTATCCCAGTTCACCGACTCATTATCGGCCGCATCATACATCATGTTGGCATTGGCAATAAGTCCATACGCCCATCTCCACCTGTTTGAAATGAGGCCGGTAGAAGCATTAAATGTATATGTTTCGAAAATAGGCAGGGTATTGTCCCTTGTTGAGACGGCTGCCACATCCGTACCCCCGATCAGGATCTCATAGGGAGTCGCTGTCTGAGTAACGATTACCTGGTCACCTCCCCAGGTCTGAAATTCATCTCTCTGATAACTATGCAATCCGTTAAGAAAAGCCTGAAAGCCTCTTGTTGTACTCAGTGTTTCATTTGCATCCTCAAAATTCTGCGGGCGTTCCTCCAGGAAATCGGCACATGCGCTGAAAAAAACGGCAATAAGCAGATATATATATATTATTTTCTTCATAACTGAATTCTATTTAAAAAGTTAAGTTAACTCCAACGATATATGCTCTTTGCGACGGATATATACTCGCGTCCAGACTGTATGTCTCCACGCCGGAAGAGTTTCTGTATTCCAGATTGGTCGTGAATTTTTTAGCTGTAGAAAAAGTATACAGGTTTTGTATATTGAAATATGTTCTCAACCCTTGAATCCCTATTTTCTGTGTAATAGACTCCGGGAACTGATACGAGAGATTGACATCCTGTATTCTTACATAATCTCCCTTGGTGAAGTAGTTCACAGCATTATTCACATAACCTAAACGGGTATATTCATTAGACGGGTTTTCAGGCGTCCAGTAGTTAATACCTTTGATGTAATTGGTATTCTTGTCAAACAACATACGTTCGAATTTGACAGTTTCATTTTCCCTCCATGCTCCAAAAGAACCGTTCAGGAAGATAGAAAGAGATACATTCCTGTACCTGAAATTATTGGTCAGACCGGTCATCCATACAGGATTTCTGGTACCTATCACCACACGGTCGTCAGCAGTAATATTTCCATCGCCATTCGTATCCTGGAGCTTAGGGTCTCCGGGTTGGGGATTTTTCCCAAAATAGAGGGTATTGGCCATTGCCTCGGTTTCATCGCTTTGCCATACACCTGTCATCTTGTAATTATAATATACCCTGACCGGCTTACCGATAAACCATGCATTTCCCGGATCGTCCATACCTTTCGGATTTTGCTCATTGGCATCCTTCAGCTTTACAATTTCACTCCAGTTACCTCCTAATACCAATGTAGTACTCCATTCAAAATCGTTTTGTACTATATTATTTGAAGTCAGGGTAATATCTATTCCTTTATTCCGGGTTGCACCTACATTGTCGAGAATATTGGTGTATCCGTTCATGACGGGAACTGTACGGGACATTAACAGGTCTTTGGTATTGGAAATATATCCATCGACATTACCGGATAGCCGGTTATTGAAAAGATTGAAATCCAGTCCCACATTCAACGAAGTAGTCGTTTCCCATCTCAAATTGGGATTTCCCATTGAGAAATTAGCGGATAATCCCCCTGCAAATATAGGAGCATTGCCGTATATATAGTCATTCTGTACTAATTTGGTTTTTGTCTGATACGCAGTTACCGCCAAATTCCCATTTTTCCCGTAAGAGGCCCTTAATTTCAGGAAGTCTACGTTGTCTTTCAATTTCTCGAAAAATCCTTCTTCACTGATAACCCATCCGGCAGCAATCGAAGGGAAGAAACCCCATTTATTATTACCTTCACCAAAAGCTGAAAAACCATCACGACGTCCGGTCATTGTCAACAAATATCGTCTGTCGTACGAATAATTTATACGCCCCATCCAGGAGAGCATTGCAGTTTCTTTCTTATCGGATTCCATTACCTTTTCTCCTTGTGCCATATCGATGTTATGGTATGCATTGTTATCAGACAAGAAATTTTTTCCTTCCGAAAAATGTTCCGAACTGAATGTTTTCTGAGCACTATACAATCCCGTGAAATCAAGATGATTGGGGCCGAAATCCTTTTCGTAACGCAATACATTCTCCCATGTCCAGTCGGCATAAGAATAATCTTCAATTCTTGCCACTCCACCTACCGGCTCTCCGGTCATCGTATTTGATCCGTAGTAAGAGCCTGTTTCTCTGTGACGGTAAGAATAACCCAGATTGGCCCTGTATGTCAATCCTTCCAACGGCAATTTTATATCGGCAAAAGATGTGATATAGGCACCATTCGATTTATCGTCATATATCCTGTCAATATTTGCGAATGGGCTGTAATACATTGTTTCAGGATACATAGGATACCTGATATATCTTCCGTCTTCATCATAAATACTTGCGTAAGGCGACATTCGGTAAGCATAGCCATATTGCGGGGCTTGACCACCCCTATCCCTCTGGATCAACTGCAAATTAACTCCCAGATTTAACCAACTCCCTATTTTCTGAGAAACATTGGAACTGATATTATACTTTTTGTATCCGGTATTTTTCACAATACCCTGCTGATCGGTAAAAGTTGCAGAGAGGTAATAGTTAGCCGTTTCGGTAGCACCGGAAATACTTACCTGATGTTCTTGTTGAGGTGCGGTCCTGAATGTCTCACCCAACCAATCATGCTCTGTTCCGCTCCTGTAATTGTCTAATAATGCCGTAAACAACCAATTTTCCGGCTTATCCCAGTTAGGATCAGGGGTGTCACGGGTTCTTCTCCAATCCTTGAGCAAGGTCAAGTTTTCAGGGCCATTCATCAGATTCGGCAACCATTCAGCTTGTTGAATACCTACATATCCGTTATAATTAATTACCGGTTTTCCTACCACACCCACTTTCGTAGTGATAAGGATTACACCGTTCGCGGCTCGGGCTCCGTAAATGGCAGCAGAAGAGGCATCCTTCAGAACCGTTATATTATCCACACTATTGTAATCAATTTCACTCATACTTCCATTAAATGGCACACCATTTAAAATAATCAGAGGATCGTTGCTACCTGACAGTGACTTCTGACCGCGCACCCTGAGTGTCTGGTCTTCTCCGGGTTTTGCACTTCCCAATTGAATATTTAATCCCGATATCTGGCCTTGAAGCTTTTGTCCTAAGCTGGTGGCAGGCATTGAAGCAATCTTATCCGCATCAAGTGTACTGATACCACCTGTTAAATCGCTTTTACGCTGGGTACCGTAACCCACTACCACTACTTCATCGAGCATTTTTGTGTCTTCCTGCAGAACAACATCTATTCTACTTTGATTTCCAACTGTTATTTCCTGATTTGTAAACCCTATATATGAAAAGACCAACACATCATTCCCGGAATTTACCTCGATAGAATAATTCCCGTCGATATCTGTAACCGTACCGGAAGAAGTTTCTTGTAACATAATACTGACTCCAATAAGTGATTCTCCTTTGGAATCTGTCACGACTCCTGTTACCGTTTGTCGATTTTGGGCAAACAGTGTTGTTGCCATAAAAATCAAAACGCTCATAACAAGACCAATTCGCAGTTTTTGTTTTTCTAAAATCATACTCTTAATTACTTTTAAGTTTCATTCTCAATATTAGAAACTGTTTTGAATTTTTTCATCAATTGTTTTTTAGTAATTTTTTGATGGATTTGGATTTTCATTTATTGAAATGTAGCAGGCTACTTGAAAGAAATGAAAATTCGAAGGCGCAAAAAAGGGCAAAAAACAAGATGAAAGAGTGAAAAAATAAGTGTAAAATAATTACTCGTAAAATTCAAAACAGTTTCTTAGTTTATAATAGTGTTCTCATAAAATGGTCATGTCAACGCCTGTTGATAAGCTGCACGGTCTCCACGGCTTATCTCCTTCAGGTTGATCTTTATGACAAAGGGCATCGTTTGTTTCTGCAAACTTTCCGGAATCACAATATCATAATAGTCATACCCTAATTTGTCCCGTAATCCCTCTTTAATCCGTGCAGGCTTTCCGTCTATAAGAAAAACCGCCTTGTCGATCACCGTCACATTTTCCCTGCTATTTTTCGCTCTGGGCAGTTTCACCCTGACAAGGTTATTCATCGGTTTATTGACAACGGTGAGATAAATATCATCATTACGTTGGGTGATGTACCCCCAATCCTGCTTCTCCAATATTGAGTTGTGTACACCATACACCGCTTCGCCATTCACCTTCATCCAATTGCCTATCTCCCCGGCGATATGGGTTTCTTCCTGACGGATATTCCCTTCGCCATCGGGACCGAAATTGATTACCAGATTACCGTTCAGGGCATTTGCCCGGACCAACATCTCCACCAGGTCAAAAGGTGTTTTTACATATGATAACGACCAATCATGATGATAACCCCACTGATTTTCGGGGATGGTCATCACACAATCCCAGTCGTTCCCCCTTACCTCATCCAGAGAAGCAGGCAGATTACGCTCAAACCGCTGATCATAATCGTCGATCAGATCACCATTGGTATCAATATGCCTCTGTCCGTTTTCGTCAGCCCTGAAACGACTGCCGATAATCAGTCCGGGATGCATGTTGCGAAGTTCCTTTCCCAGATTATCTACCCATTCCGCCTCTTTCATCCAGGCGCCATCCCACGAACCATCGAACCAGAGACCCTTGATTTTGGGGTATTCCGTCAGGAGCTCTATCAGTTGATTTCGGGTAAACTCCTTAAAGGACTGGTAACGGATGCTATCGGATTCGGTCTTGAACGGACGGTAATTTCCCCAGTCATCATTACGTAGAAACTCCTCTTTAGGGAGTCCGGATTGATATCCTGGATGGCTCCAGTCGATGATGGAGAAGTAAAGATGTACATCTATCCCCTCTGCAGTATAGGCATCCACAACTTCACCTACAATATCTTTTTTATAAGGAGAGTTGGCAATGGTATAATCAGTATATTTACTTGGCCATAGACAGAAACCATCGTGATGTTTGGTGGTAAAAATCATATACTTGGTTCCCATTTGTTTGGCCTGCTTTGCCCAGGCTTTGGCATCGAAATTTACCGGGTTAAACTGCTTGTAAAGGTTATCGTATTCTTCCTTCGTAATCAATCCGGAAGAGCGAAACCACTCAGCCGCATAAGTAGAGGTTTTACCGTTCCACTGTCCGCCGGGAATGGCATATACGCCCCAATGGATAAATTGCCCCAATCCGTGTTCGCGCCAGCGTTGCATTTCACTATCGGTACGGACTCCGATCCGATGTGCTCCATGTTTAAGCGGCACCGAAGCCCTTTGTTTCTGGGCATGTACATTCCCAAAAAGCACCAGAGTAAAAAGTACAATCAGTAATAGATTTTTTTTCATTCTCTTTTGATTTGTTTTAGTATGGTGGTGTATGCATGCTCAATTCAATAACTATTACAATCCTATATGCATGCCTTTTCTTTCTGCCGGGTTGTTTTCCTCCATTTTCTGCCTGTTTCCGGGAGAATAGTACCACACAATTTTGTCGCGATACGTTTTACCATTTTTCTCTATAGTGGTTTCGATTATATTTTCACCGGTTTTCAGCAGTACATCTTCAAAGATATAGTGCACATCAGTGTTGCCAATCCTATAATCAGTCACTTCGGTTCCGTTTACAATTAACCGCGGCACACCGATATTGGAATAGACGGTGACGGGGGTAAGCTCATTTACACGCTCGACTGCTCTACGCTGAGTAAGGTATAGCACCGGTTCTTTACTCCAGTTGGCTTTATACCAGTAAAAGGGATCTTTTTTCACTTTGCGGTCAAACGTCACCAATCCTTTCATGTTACGGGAATGTACACCTCCCTGTGCAGACATGGGTGTCCCAAAATCAAACATATTCCAGATATAGGAGCCCAACAGGTAGGGATGTTTTGCAATAACACCCCATTGTATCTCATGGAATTTTGTACCCCACGTTTCATAATATTTCTTGTCGAAACCACAACAATCACCTATCTCTCCCACCTCTTCATTTTGCTGGTGGATATTAGCCTCACCCCCATACTCCGAAAAAATCACTTTATGATGAGGAAACTCTTTTTCGGTTTTAGTTACCCAATCTTCAATATCGCTGATTTTCCCTCCGTACCAGCCGAAATAATGGTTGATCCCTTGCAGGTCGGCGTTATTATTGGCTGTCGCATTTATAGTGTTGTAACCACTTACAGCAATGGTGTACCTGTCGGGGTCTTCACTTTTCGCAAGGTCGTGCAGCCTGGTAGTGAGAGGTATTGTCTGTTCAAAAGGAGCATACACCTCATTATGCAATCCCCATATATAAATGCTTGGATGATTGAAATTTTGGCGTATCAACTCTGTAAGTTGCTGTACGGCGTTCTCCGACTCATAGGTGGTTACCCTGTTCACAAATGGTATCTCCGCCCATACCAGCAACCCGATACTATCGCATTTCGCATAAAAATATTCGGCCTGCTGATAATGCGCCAACCGGATAGTAGTGGCTCCTATCTCCCGGATCAATGCCAGATCGGCATCATGTTCTTTCGTGGTCAGTGCGCTCCCTTTTTCCCACCAGTCCTGGTGACGGCAAACCCCGTACATGGGATATTTTTTTCCGTTCAGATACATTCCATCATGCGTCCTGAACTCAAAATACCTGAACCCCAGTGGCTGTGTCACCTCGTCAATAACTATACCCTGTGCCACCAATTGTACCACCATCTTATAAAGGTAGGGATCTTCCACTCCCTGCCAAAGGCGGGGTTTCCTCACCTCCAAAGATTCGGTAAATTCACGCCTTCCCTGTGGAGAAACACTCACTTTCTGCACCTTACGCGTCACCTGCCTGCCCGACATATCCTGCAAGGAATAAACTATGTCTATATCCTGCGGCTTAAAATGGTTATTTTCTACTTTCACCTTAATCGATGCCTCCGCCCTATCTTTGCTTACATTATCCTGACGGATATAGATACCGGGAGAAGCATAGTCGGTCACACTGATATGTACCTGGTTTGTTGTGATAAGCTGCACATCGCGGTATATCCCTCCATAAACTCCAAAGAGAACATGATTCACAGGAATCACATCAGGGCGCGATTCGTTATCGACCCGCACAATGATTTCATTCTCTTCCCCATATTTTAATAACCGGGTTAGTTCCACAACAAAGGCTGAGTAAGCCCCTTTATGACGGCCGGCAAACTGATTATTGACGTACACTTCTGCTACCGAACCAACTCCTTCGAACCGCAAAAAGGTTTGCTTCTCTTTGAGTGATGCATCAGGAGTGAATATCTTCCTATAAAGCGCCTCACCGGTATAAAAACGTTCCTGCGGGTTTCTGAACGAGGATGCATTGGCCATCTCCACCTGCATATCACGTGCATTCCACGTGTGCGGAATAACCACTTCCTGCCAACCACCATTCGTATGACTATAATTGAAAACATCTGCCCGTTCAGGGAACGGTCCTTTTTTAAAAAACCATCCAGTATTAAAAGAGGTTATATCCCGTGCCTCTACCAAAGCAAAGGTGGTGAGGGAAAAAAGTAGAAAAAAAAGCAGAATAGTCCTTTTTTGTATCATATTGGATGCTTGTGCGTATCGAGTGAAGATGAAAAATATAAAAGTATGATATAATTTATTTGAAAAATACGGAAGCAAATGTACCGGGATATGGCCTCAATATTTTGCTCATTTTGCTTATATTATTGCTCAAATCGTTTTCTGGAATGTTAATTAACTATTGTCAATGAAGCATATATATCTCAGAAGCAGCCAAAAGAAAAGCACCCACTCCATATACGGCCGTCATTTCCGCGGTAACTAATTTTGGATCTGCTCCTATAGGTTGTACCCATCCTAGTTTACCTTCATCATCGACTACGGATAGCAAATGTTGCCAGGCATTTTTTAACGGATCTATATATTTATCTTTTTTTAAAATCTCATTATTGATACCGTAGGCGAGCGCATAGGCAATTAATGAGGTTACACTGGTTTCCGGTGCAGGATAACTACCGGGATCCAGTAAACTGGCATGCCAATAACCATTAGGGTTTTGCAACTGCACAAGCCTCTCTATCATTTTTTTGAATAGGTCCGAGTAAAGTGATCTTCTGGGATCATCCTCCGGAAGCAGTTGCAAGATATTTGCGAGTCCGGCTACAACCCATCCGTTACCCCTTCCCCAGAAAATCTTCTCACCATTTTCTTCCAGTTTGTCAAAATAGCTGTCGTCCCGGTAAAAAAGATTATTTTCTTTATCGAAAAGATGGCGGTATGTCGCCTGAAATTGCACATGTATAAATTCTGCATATGAACTATCCTTTTTGAGTTGTGCTATTCCCAAATAAACAGGCGGAGCCATAAACAGGGCGTCACACCACGTCCACGACTGTTTGTTGCGAAACGACATACTGTTGTCAGGAGGGTCATTCATGATCTGATCCAACCGTTCTATTGTCGGTTGTATCATCTTCTGTTCTTTATATTTCTTATACAGTTCAATATAAAACTGGGCCACACACAACTCGTCGGCATGGTAAATCCCGTATTTGGGATAATCCACAAAATTGGCTGGTATCCGCCAATTATTTTTCTCACCTATTTCATTGTATAACCAACTATAATAATTATCACCTTTACCCGATACTTCGGCCCAACGAGTCATACCTAAATACAATACGCCATTGGTCCAGGCATCGATACCATAATCGTGCAGATTTCCGGAGTCCCGGTAACTAAAATTGTTGATTTGCCACTCTGTCACTTTGTCGGCCGCCATAGCCACCTCTTGGCGGAATTCTTTATTAGGGCCACCTGACGCACATCCGGCAGATAAAGGTACGGAAAGAACACATAAAGCAAGAAATAGGTATAGCATACGAATTCTGAAATCTTGATTCTTAAATTTTGAATCTTTATTTAGGGTTACAAAATTACAGATCCACAATCACTCTTCATTGCTCAATTTGTCAAAACAGTTGCTCTAACAGTTTCAAACCCGGATATCTTTTCGGTCAATAAATCATGCATATTTGTGAAGCACCATATTTACCTCTCTTTTGGACAAAAAATTATTTCTGTACCTTTGTAAGTAAAGTGTAATAATTATAATGAAGAGATTTCTTTTATTGCTCATATCATTTTCTTATTTTTTTTGTCAGATCTATGCTTTTGACAATCTGAAATTCCATACATTGTCACATAAGGGGGGCTTGAGTTATGATGGCATTATAGATATCAAACAGGATGGACGGGGATTTGTCTGGATTTTGTTAGGAGGGAATCTGTTCCGTTTTGATGGTTATTCTTATAAATCATATAAAGATTACTTTCATGACAATACTGAGACCCTTCTGGGCTATTTCAATAATCTCACAACAGATCGTGATGGTAATATTTATGTCTCTATCTCCCATGGTGTATACCAATACGATTATAAGACCGATAGTTTCACAAAAATTATCAATTCACCGGCGCACCACATCCATATTGATAACGAAAGTCAATTCTGGATCAGCTCCCAGGAAAATTTTTCATTTCTGAGAGAAAAAAATGAACTGGTTACCCCTTACTTCGCAGGCAACATGAAATCTTTACACAAACGGATAATTTGTGAGGATGGAGCCAATCTATATTTCTTTTCCTATTATGGGGAAATATACAGGTATAATCATTCCGGAGAGACTATTGATGAATGGGGCAATTTCGAGGAGGAATTTGAAAATGAATATCTGATAGACGCCACGATTAGAAATGGTGAATTATGGATATTAACAAACAGGTTTTCGATATTTAAAATTGACCAGGAAACAAGAAAAGTCATTTACCGATATAAATATTCAAACTTCGATAACATCAATGTGCGGTGCTTATATGTTTTTGATGAAAAAACAGCATGGATTGGCACCATGAATGGACTATACATACTAGATACAGGAACAGAAAAGATTTATTTACACCAGAATAATAATGAGGCTTTTACCCTCCCTAACAGTTCCGTATGGACTATCAATGAAGATAATCAGAAAAATATATGGATCGGGACATACATGGGCTCTCTTGCCTATGTGAACAGATATGAAGAAAAGATATTTGAAACGTATCATTTGTCGCCCGATGGACTGAATAAAGTGCCCGTAAGCGGCTTTAACGTGGTAGATAACAATCTTTGGATATCTACAGAAGGAGGAGGTATCAATATTTTTAACAAAGGAACCCATAGTTTTTCCTATTTACAACAAAACCGGGGCCAGACCAGTGTATTATCGAGTGACAACACAAAGACATCTGTAACGGATAAAGAGGGAAATGTATGGATTGCTACTTTCCGTGGGGGATTGAATCGTTATGACCACAAGACAAAACAGTTCACTCATTTTCGAAAGCAATCCGATAACAGCCATTCACTCTACTCCGATAATCTCCGGAAGATCATTCTCGAACCCGATTCAGGCTTGTGGGTGATATACCAGGAGCACACAGCCATGATCTCATTCTTTTCATTCAGTGAAAACCGATTTTTTCATATAACGATTGATGAGGAGATCCAAAGTTCTATGAGCTACGATTATATCTATGACTCCTTCAAAGATCATGAGAATCATTTATGGCTTATTACATCTTACTGGTTATTTTCACTGGACATAGCATCTAAAGAGTGGCAAAAGTATCCCATCCCTTCAGGGTATAACCGGGCCTCTACACTCTGTGTAGACGATAAGAGAATAGTGTGGATCGGAACATTCGGGAATGAATTGATCCGCTTTAACCCGGACGACGAATCATTTCTCTCTTTTCCAAATATTCTACAAAGCGATATTGCTGAAATCTATGGCATCAACTACAGTACCGGCAAAAACGGGGAGCAGATAATCTGGCTGGGAACCAATGACGGGTTATATATGTTTAACACCGTAAATCATTCCTGTGCTGTATTTAAAGAATCCGACGGAACCCAGGGAGATGTTTACTATCCCCTATCCACAATAAAAGATAAGAACGGTTTTCTATATTTTGGGGGAACAGGAGGGTTTACTATTGTGGACACAAAAAAGGTTACATTTAACCCTCTTAAACCAAGAGCGATAATTTCCAACTTCTACATTGATAATCAATCAGTTTTAAACCAGAACATAGATAAGGTAACGGTTGAGCTTTCCAACGATCTCTCAAAAATAAGATTAAAGCATACACAACAGAATATTGGATTCAAACTATCTTCCGATAATTATCTCAATGCCGATAAAAACCTGTTCAGATATCGTCTTAAAAACTATGATGACAGATGGATACTCACAGATGCATCGAATAGAACAATCTTCTATTCAAAAATACCGGCAGGAAGGTATGAATTTGAAATCCAAACGGCCAACAACGATGGCCTTTGGGGTGATATCTCATCCGTACACATCATCAGGAAACAGGCTCCCTGGCTGACTATTCCGGCTCTCATGATTTACCTGCTGATTGCAGGTTTCATTTTGTATTATTTCATTACCGCTTACAGAACCCGTAAGGAACTGGAATTACAACTCTATCTCGACCAGTTGGAAAAAGAGAAGAATGAAGAGATTCACAGAAATCAATTGCAATTCTTCACCAATATCTCACATGACCTGAAAACTCCGCTCTCACTGATTATGATCACCATCAATAAGATGCGGGAAGAAGGTATGAGAGAATACTATTACAAGATATTGAATAACAACTCCGAACGGTTGTTACGCTTATTGAACGATATTCTTGACTTCCGGAAGATACAACACAGTAAAGTAAATCTCACTGTATCGAAAGAGAATCTAAGCGAATTTATCCAGAATATCTCAGGTGATTTTTCAGAATACGCCAACCAGAAAGAAATTAATTATCAGATAGTGACCAACGACGAGGAATTATCCGATATTCCTTTCGACAAGGAAGTGATGGAGAAGATCGTCATGAATCTCCTGATCAACGCATTCAAATATACACGCAAAGGCGATTCAATCAGCATTGTGGCTGGGGTGAAAGAGTTCAAATCGAAATATACCAGTTCTTACACTATAGGAGATGATGACCTGGCTGATTGCGACACCTTTTCTATTGTGGTAAGTGATACGGGGGTAGGAATTTCCAAAGAATCCATCACGAAAGTTTTTGACCGGTTTTATCAGGTAGGATCGAAAAATAAACATAGCCATTTGGGGACAGGTATAGGCCTGGCTTTGGTAAAAAACCTTGTACTATTGCACAAAGGCAGTATAACAATACACAGTGAACGAAATGCAGGAACCGATTTTGTGATCAAGCTATCATCATCGATGGATCATTATCTTCCGGGAGAGATTCAACTCCAGGATGATAGTGCTTTTGAAACCTCTGAATCCGGAGTGGGTATAGCAGCCGAAGACACCTACCCGAAGGGTAATTACAAGGCAGCGCTTACAGATGAATTACCCACGGAAGAGAATATCAAAGAAAAAACCATCTTACTGGCTGAAGACAATGTTGATTTAAGAATGATCATCAAAGATTCACTTGGAGAAAAGTACCGTATAATTGATTTCGAGGACGCAAAACCGGCACTCGAGTATCTGAACGATAACAATGTAGACTTGATCATCAGCGACATTATGATGCCGGAGACAGATGGAATCACCTTCTGTAAAGCTATCAAAAATAATATTGGGACATCACATATTCCCTTCATCATGCTTACGGCAAAATCCGGGATTGAGAGCATGCTTGAAGGCACTGAATCGGGTGCCGACCTCTATTTCGAAAAACCGGTCGACCTTACATTGTTAAAAACTTCGATAGCCAATATCTTCAGACAGCAAGAGGTTCTGAAAGAGTACTATGCGAAAAATTATTTTGCAGAGGTATCTTCCGTTTCCGGAAATAGACAGGACAACCGGTTTTTAATGGAGATATCGAAAATAATTGATGAGCATCTCGATCAATCCGATCTGGATGTCAACACTATTGCTGTCAGGATGATGATGAGCCGGAGTAAACTTTACTCTAAAATAAAAGTACTTACCGGTAAATCTGTCGTGGAATTTATATTGAGTTACCGATTGAGGCGGGCAGCCAGATTTCTCATAGAAAGCGATATGAATATCCAGCAGGCTATGTATGCCGTGGGTATAGAGAGCCGCTCCTATTTCACCAAGGCGTTTAAAAAAGAGTTCAATATGCCTCCCTCACAATTCCTGTTGAAGAACAAAATTGATCAATAATTTTGGTAAGCACCACTGGCAATATCATCGAGCCATTCCTGATTCTCGATATACCATTTGACAGTCTTCTCTATACCTTCCTCAAACTGGAGAGAGGGTTCCCACCCGAGTTCATTCTTGATTTTTGTGGCATCGATAGCGTACCGCAGGTCATGTCCGGCACGGTCAGTGACATAGGTTATCAGCTTCTCCGAGGTACCTTCTTCACGTCCAAGAAGACGATCGACCGTTTTAATGATTACATGAATCAGATCGATATTTTTCCACTCGTTAAAACCACCAATATTATAGGTATCCCCCACCTTTCCTTTGTGAAAGATAAGATCGATGGCACGTGCATGATCCTCTACGTAGAGCCAATCTCTCACGTTCTCTCCCTTTCCGTAGACAGGTAACGGTTTATTTTGACGGATATTATGGATAAACAACGGGATCAATTTCTCAGGGAACTGATTAGGACCATAATTATTAGAACAATTGGAAATAATGGCCTGTAAACCGTATGTGTCGTGATAAGCCCTGACAAAGTGATCAGATGCGGCCTTTGATGCCGAATAGGGGCTATGCGGATCATATCGGGTCTCCTCGGTGAAAAGGGTTCCATCGAACATCAAGGCTCCATACACCTCGTCAGTGGAAACATGATAAAAGAGCCTGTCTGAGTATGCACCTTCCCAACTTTCTTTTGCCGCCTGCAATAAATTAAGGGTTCCCAACACATTCGTTTTGGCAAAGGAAAAGGGATCGGTAATAGAACGGTCTACATGGCTTTCGGCTGCCAGATGGATCACATCGGTAATTCCGTAGGCAGTGAAAATCTCCTTTATTTTTTCAAAATCACAGATATCCGCTTTCACGAACTTGTAATTTGATTTTCCTTCCATATCTTTCAGATTAGCCAGATTCCCTGCATAAGTGAGTTTATCAAGGTTGATAATCTGACAATCGGGATATTGATTAACAAACAATCGTACTACATGAGAACCGATAAAACCGGCACCTCCAGTGATCAGTATATTTTTTTTTGCCATGTTTGAGTTATTCCTCCCTCGGGTTATTTACACACTATGTTAAAAATTAAAAATTAGCAATTGGAAGCCGCCCATATGTAACCGGTGATTAATTAGTAATTGGGAAAAAGTGGGTTTCGACGATCTTTTTCCGAAAGAATGATATCTTCAAAGGGTAAACACCAGTCGATACCTAACTTCGGGTCATTCCAAAGGATTGCATCTTCATAATCCGGGGCATAATAATTATCGCATTTATACTGGAAAATAGTCTCTCCGGCCAGCACGGCATAACCATGGGCAAACCCCCGGGGAATAAAGACCTGGCGCTTATTCTCTCCGGAAAGTTCTATCGATATATGTTTCCCGTATGTAGGAGAATCCTTACGAATATCCACCGCTATATCCAACACTTTACCTTTCACCACACGTACCAATTTAGCTTGTTCATAGGGTGGTCTCTGAAAATGCAATCCTCTCACAACTCCATATCCCGACAAACTCTCATTGTCTTGTACAAAAACGGTTTTACACACTTTCTCTTCAAACTCTCTCTGAGAAAACGATTCAAAAAAATAACCGCGCTCATCACTATACACGTCCGGCTCAATGACCACAACTCCTTCTATCTTTGTCTCTACTATATGCATATAAACACTTATGTGAATTAGCAATTACTAATTACCAATTCTTTTCTCCTATAACCTACAATCTTCCATCTCTTATTCATCTCACTACCCAGGCACTTTCCCACCTTTCTTACACCAATCGAAGCAGATATTGCCCATATGGGTTATTCTTCATCGACATCCCGATTTCCGTCAATTGCTCATTGGTAATCCAACCGTTCCTCCAGGAAATCTCTTCAAGGCAGGATATCTTTAACCCTTGCCGTTTCTCCAATACCTCGATAAAGGTAGATGCTTCCGAGAGGGAATCGTGAGTTCCTGTATCAAGCCAGGCAAAACCTCGCCCAAAGAGCTGCATCTGTAACTGTCTCTCTTCAAGAAAAGCCTGATTGACGGAAGTAATTTCCAACTCTCCACGTGCCGATGGTTTGACCTGTTTCGCAATCTCTACAACCCGGTTAGGATAAAAATAAAGCCCTGTAACCGCCCAATTCGATTTTGGTTCAACAGGCTTCTCTTCTATACTCAAAACCCTCCCCGCAAGGTCTATTTCAGCCACACCGTAACGTTGTGGATTAGTCACATTATAACCGAAGATGGTTGCTATCCCTTCCTTTTCAGCATCCTTTACGGCTTTTTGCAACATGGCGGGAAATCCCTGTCCGTAGAAAATATTATCACCCAGTACCAAACATACAGCATCATCGCCAATGAAATTTTCTCCGATAATAAAAGCCTGTGCCAATCCGTCCGGAGAAGGTTGTTCGGCATAACTGAAATGGACACCATAGTCAGAACCATCACCGAGCAACCGTTGGAATCCTGGCAGGTCGACTGGAGTGGAGATAATAAGAATATCCCTGATCCCCGCTAACATCAGCGCAGAAACAGGGTAATAGATCATAGGTTTATCGAAAATGGGAAGTAGTTGCTTCGATATCCCTTTCGTAATGGGGTATAACCTTGTGCCGGATCCTCCGGCTAGAACGATTCCCTTCATACTTAATCCGGTTTTTCTACAAAGATAGTGAAAGCTGAGAGAAATCGTGAGAGTTTATTATCAAAAGATTTCCGAAGCGCATCCTATCTTATCGAAAGGTATAAAAATATTTGGCTTACACAGAATAACTACCGAATATTTTGGGATTTGGGATTTGGGAATTATTTACGTCCTAAATCCGATATCCGACATCCCAAATTTTCACGAATAACAACTGAACAACTATCGAAGTAAGTCCGGTCTCAATCTCCGGGTGCGCTCCACCGCCTGTTCGTAACGCCATTCCTCTATTTTCCGTTCATGCCCCGACAACAAGACATCAGGCACTTTCCAGCCCTTGTACTCAGCGGGACGGGTATACACCGGTGGCGCCAGGAGTCCATCCTGGAATGAGTCGGATAAAGCGGACTGTTCATCACCGATAGCTCCGGGAATAACACGGACAACGGCATCTGCAATCATGGCGGCGACCAGTTCTCCTCCTGTAAGCACAAAATCACCAATGGAGATCTCCCTCGTGACAAGGTGTTCCCTTACCCGGTAATCAACTCCCTTATAATGCCCGCAAAGAATAATAATATTTTCTTTCAGGGAAAGCTCATTGGCGGTGGACTGGATAAATTGTTCCCCATCAGGGGTAGTGAAAATCACCTCATCATAATCCCGTTGCGATTTCAGATAACTGATGATCCTGTCGATAGGCTCTATCTGCATGACCATACCGGCCTCTCCACCAAACGGATAATCATCCACACGCTTATGTTTATCAAGCGTGTAGTCCCGCAGGTTATGCAGTCCGAACTCGACCAGTCCTTTTTCCTGAGCCCGCTTCAGAATACTGGTATGGAGCGCCCCTTCAATTATTCCGGGAAGTACGGTAATAATATCAATTCTCATACACTTTTGCTATCATTGAGCAAAGATAATCAATCGGGACAGGAAAAAGAAATGACAAGGTACAAAACCTATTGACTCCCCCCTTGTGCCGGAGTGCCGCCTCCTTGAGAGCCGCCATCCTGATTCTGCATGACATCATCATTACTGATGGTGCGCTGTACCCTTTTCATCGAAGATTTCAAATCGCCAAAGCGGTAAGTAACACTCAGGTTAATGCTACGCATGGGGTTCAGAAATTTGTTCTTTTGAGTGAATCCGTCCCCGGTGGTTGTGGAAGAAAATTCCCTGTATTTGGAGAAAAGACTCTGTGCATAAAGGGAGACATCCAGCTTTTTATTAAGAAGACTCTTCATCACATTGAAATTGTAATGATAGAAAGGCGATTGCTTGGTCTGCAACTGCACCCGGCTAGTAAACACTCCTCCGTTAACCCCTACCCGAAGATCTTTGGGAAAGGTAAAAGTAAGTCCTCCGAACGCACGTCCCGAAAACCCGCTATTCCTCAACTCACTGTCTTCAGTACTCTGAATATCGGTATAATTTATACCTCCATTAAGATAAGTGCGGATCATCTGGGTAGGAGTCCAACTCAGATACACGTTGGTTCCCACCGTATGATTGCGGCCGATATTGTCGTAAGTGTTATGGGTCACTCCATCCCTGATAAAACTATAACTCGTCACCGCATTCTGTGCAAATGAATAGCTTACTGTGGCATTGAAATTGAGTTTTTGTGAGAAGGAGCCGTAGTTGATGTTGAAGTTATGTTGTTGTTCGGCATCGAGATTGGGATTCCCATAACTGATATTGTTCGGGTCTATATCATTGACATAAGGATTCAACACCCAGATGCCCGGGCGGGAAATACGCATATTATATCCTCCACGCAATGTACGGGTCATTCCCAACTGGTAGGAGATGGTAGCCGATGGAACAAGATCAAAGAAATTGGTCTTGATAATCGTATCCTGGGCCATATTCATAAAATGGATATCCTGTTGGGTATGCTCGGCACGTAAACCAACTTTCATTCCCACCTTACCTGTTTTATAGCCATAACCGGCGTATGCCGAAGTGATATTCTGCTGGTGATCGAGATCGTTTTTCCGGGTCAAATCGGGCTTCCACACTTTATCAACCACATCAAAGAAAGTGTGGTCTCCTTCACTGGAATTATCCCTGAAGATATATTTCAATCCGGCTTCAATACTATGTTTTCCGTTAAGCGGATTCACATAATCCACCTGTCCGGTATGTTCATTACCTCCGGCATTATTCACACTTTTTTGCTTGTATCCGTCGGGGAAGTGGAAAGTGTTTTGGTCATCTATCACATTATTGTATTCACTTTCATATTCGCTGTCGTTGGGATTACGTTCGAAACGATAAGAAACCGTTAACATCTCTCCCTTTCTTTTGAAGTTACGCTGATAATCGGCCGACAGGTTCATCCCTCCATATTGCGAAGTACTGTTTGTACGGGTATCATAAGAGTGTGGACGTACGCCCCGGGAAATCGCACTCTGGGCACCAATAGAATTATATTCTCCCCCAAACCGGGATACCGACAGGTTGAAGAGGTTCAACGTATCGGGTTCGTAACTGAGTGCGCCACTCAGATAGAGCCCCCCACCTTTGCCTTTATTGGTTCCGTCGAGCGATAAGGTATTGGCCGGATCGGTCTCTTCCCGGAAGAAAGAGGATTCGGATGCCGGACGCCTGAAATTGTAATATCCGGCATTTCCGGTAAACCCGACTTTACCATACTTGGTAGCCAGGTAAGCATTTCCTCCATAACCGCCAAAGGTATCGCCATTGGCACCCACGGAGCCGGAATAACCATCATCGGCACGTTTGTCGGTGACAATATTGATGATCCCTCCTATCCCTTCTGCATCGTACTTGGCTCCCGGATCGGTGATCACTTCCACATCTTTCACACTGTTGGCCGGCATACTTTTCAATACCTGCGATGGATTGGAGGAGATCATGTTGGAAGGTTTACCGTTCAGGTAGATTTTAAAATTGGTAGAGCCTTTCAGTTGAATCTCATCCTCGCCATCCACTGTAACAAGAGGTACCTTGCGCAACAGGTCCAACACACTGGATGTGGATGACTCCGGATCATCCTTGGCATTGTAGGTGAGCTTATCGATCTCTACTTTCACTAAGGGAGCCTGGGCGGTAACACTAATTTCGTCAAGCTCTGTGGAACTCTCTGTCATCTTAATTTCACCCATATCAACTGATTTTTGCGAAGCGCCGATCTCTACCGGCTTTTCCAACTGGTCCATTCCCACAAAATAGAAAGTAAAGATATATTTCCCGGGATCGAGTGCCGTGGAGAATGTTCCATTCTCCTGTGTAGCCAGCTTTTTTATGGCAGCGGCGGGAGCAACCTCCCGTGCAACGGAAATAGTTGCGTAAGGTAATCCGTTCTGATCGGATGCCGATACCAATTTTCCTCTCACTGTAACGGACTCGGCCCATAATGTTGTTGAAAATAGAACGCTCAACAGTAAAATAAATGTTTGTCTCATACGATTATTTTATTTTTCAATTTCGGTGTATGGAATGTTTAACCACGCACGTCTCCTCCATTCCTCTTGTGGTTTCATTTCTGAAGCGCTAAAGTAAGCATTTAATTGGAAGGCTATCGAATAAAACCCCGGTTGTTACGAAAATTTAGTAATCACCTTTTTGTTTAGTTTCGATTTTTGCATATTTAAACATCAGATGGGGATTTAGGATTTGGGATTTGGGATTTAGGATTTGGGATTTCAAGATTCAAAAATTATGAATTGCAAATCAACGTAGTCAAATCCAAAAAAATATAAGGAATAAACAAAAGTAACCATTCATTCGTTTCTTATTTTAATCTTCAAAAATTTCCGGATATGCGCGCGTTGATCAATGCATTCATCATACACCTTACCCTCAATATCCTGGTTTTCCTGAAAGGCTGGAATGCCTTTGAAGGAAAGAGGACAATACGTATCATCATGATTGTCATTTTCGGGACGGAACTGATCACCTACTCCATCGGTTTTATTTTTTACCGTTATCTCCCGGAATCCGTCACCCAGTTCATCCGGGTAATGGGCACCAGTTGGATGCTGTTTCTCTTATACTGTGGGGGATTATGGCTGATCATTGATCTGGTCAATGCGATCCGTCTAAAAATATCACATAAGCCGTGGCGTTTAAAAGATCAATCCAGGAGGTTCAAAGTCGTCTCATACCTCGTTCCAATGATAATTGTCATAGGCATTATGGTTCACGGAAGATACAGGTTTCTGCATCCTGTGGTACAACAGGTGTCCATAACAACCCACAAAACGGCAGAAAAAATGGACTCAGTACGTATCGCCATGATTGGGGACCTGCATCTGGGATATATGATCAACAGAAAACACACAAAACGGTTTGTTGACCTGATCATGGCACAACAGCCTGACCTGATCCTATTTGTGGGAGATATTATTGACGGGCATATCGAACCGATACTGCAACAGCGGATGGATGAAGAGTTGGCACGCCTGCATGCACCCTTAGGAGTATTTTCGTGTACAGGGAATCACGAGTACCGTTATGACGCGGAGGAAAAGATATCACTGTTGAATAACGCAGGGATCACCATATTACGTGATTCTGCTGTATTGATCAATAACAGCTTTTATATAGTGGGACGTGAAGATAAAGTTATACCTACACGAAAGCTGCTGAAAGAGATACTTGTCGACCAATCGGTAGAGATGTCGAAACCGGTAATTGTATTAAACCACACTCCCGACAATCTGGATGAAGAGGTTGATGCCGGGGCAGATATTGCCTTATACGGACATACACACCACGGACAGGCTTTTCCGGGCAATATTGCCACAGAGATGACGTTCGAGGTGGCACATGGCTATAAAAAGAAAGGCGACACACATGTTTATGTCACCTCAGGGATCGGTTTGGTAGGCCCCCAATACCGTATCGGCACAGTCTCGGAAATGGTGATGCTGAACGTAAAATTCAACCACTAACCTCATAGGCTATCGACGGCCTTCTCCAGATGTACAGAATGAGAACCCTTCAAAAGGATATAGTGATTTGAAACAGGATCCTTTTTCAGGGTCTCTATCAATAGGTCCACATCGTCAAACAACCGGAAAGATTCACTCTCACTGATACATTTATTAAAAGCCGAACCTACCAGATAAACCTTGTCATAAGGTTGTTGCTTCAGAAACTGAACTATCTTTTCATGCTCTTCATCACTGCTTTCCCCTAACTCTTTCATTTCTCCGAGGATTACCATCTTAGATAACGATGAAGGAATGGATGAGAAAAATTCCAATGCAGCCTTCATGCTGGTAGGATTTGCATTATAAGCATCGACAATCAGGTCATTTTTTTCGGTACGTTTAAACTGGGAACGGTGGTTTGTGGGTTCATATTCTTCCAGTGCAGCACTGATTTGTTCAGCATTAATCCCAAAGAATTTAGAGACGGCAACCGCAGCAATTGCATTATCAAAGTTGAATTCACCTACCAGTCGGGTTTTGACACGATAAGAATTATCGAAAAAGCTCCAGTCGAATTCCAGAAAAGGAGTAGCATTGGCAATCGAACCGGAAGCAAAGAGTGAAGGATCATTTTTGCCATAAAGGATCCGGTCCATGCTTTCCGTCTGTTCATACAGGATCGGGTTGTCTTTATTGACAAATACCTTTCCTTTGCCTTCCCGGATAAAATCATATAATTCGCATTTGGTAGCAACCAGATTCTCAAAACTCCCAAATCCTTCCATATGTGCCTTACCCACATTGGTAACGATACCATAATTGGGTTCTGCAATCTCACATAGTTCTTTGATATCTCCCGGATGACTTGCCCCCATCTCCACTACACCTATCTCATGCGATCTATTCATAGATAACAATGTGAGCGGGACACCGATATGGTTATTCAGGTTTCCCTGTGTATAGGCCACCTTGAACTCTTTCGACAAAGCGACAGCTACCAACTCTTTCGTAGTGGTTTTTCCGTTTGTTCCCGTGATGCCGATAATAGGTATTTTCAACTTCTTACGGTGCCAGTTGGCGAGTTTCTGAAGCGAATGCAATGCATCTTTTACCAAAATGATCCTGTCATTTTCTTTCTCCGGCTCTTCATCCACCACAGCGTAGGCGCATCCTGCCTCAATCGCTTTTTCCGCAAACAGATTCCCATTAAATCTATCTCCTTTCAAAGCAAAGAAGATAGAATCTTTGGGACATATCCGTGAGTCGGTGGTAACAGAAGGATATTGAAGAAATAGATTATATAGTGCAGCGGTTTCCATATAGCTTAAGCTAAATGATTTACAAACCTAATTTTGCAGCAATCTGTGCGGGGATGGCATCCCGGTGCAAGACGACACTTAAAGTCTTGTAACGTACAAACGGATCTGAGGCATACCACAATCCTTTATAAGGACCGGTTTCACCCCATGAATTTTTCACCATATAAAATTTGTTCCCATTCTGGTCTTTAGCAATACCATAAATCTGCATACCATGGTCGTCGGTAGTCTGGTAATTATCAAAAGATTGTTGTCTCATCTCCTGGGTAATATGCTTTTCTGCAAGCACCTCTGTTCCGACGCGTGCTCTCAGATTTGCATCCCGCTCACGTGTAGAGAGGCCAAGCCACTTGGCTTGATCAGAACCTGCATTTTCGGCCGCATTTTCATCAGGTATGATAGCAATTCCTTCACGCGAAAAGCCGGCTTCACTTACATCCGAAGCCCAAGCAACGGTATATCCTTCCATAATGGCATTTTCCATCACTTCCATCAATTCTTCAATAGGGAGGTTGTATGAATTGGCCCAACGCCAGTTATCAGGCACTTCAATAGCGAATGGTTTATAGAAAGGATGATGGGTAAAAGAGGCCAGAGAGACATAATCCTCTTGCTTGAGCCCAAGGAATTCCTTAAAGGTATGTGGCGTATACTGCTTGCCTTGATAGGTAAATGTTTCCGGTAAAGATCCCAGATAAGTATCCAATATTGCTGAGAATGCGTTAGACCATACCGGAGAAAGGTTCCTGGCACCGATAATTCCGTCCATATATCCTTTCAGGACCTTATCCAGTTCACCGTGATTATGTGTTTCGGAACCGTAATTAAGTCCCCGGTAAGCATCTTCCGGCATTATTCCATATTCATTTATGGTCTCTATCACATCGGCAAAAGATCCGCCTGCGGCAAAATTGAGATTGCCGTGCAGACGAGCATATTTTTGCGCTTTATCCTCATAATTTCTACGGACTATATACATTTCAGAGAGATCGAATTCCCCTTTCCCCATACGGATCAGTTCCGATTCTAGCAATCCTACGCCTGAGAAACTCCAGCAAGTTCCCGAACTGGCTTGATTCTTTATCGATGTAATGGGATTTTGTTTTACTACCGAGAAGTTATAAACACCCTGTGCCGAAATGGTTAAAGTCGTTAAAAGAAGAATAAAGACCGTAATCAATTTGTTCATAATGATACCTGTATTGTTATTTAATAGTTAGCCGATAGTTATTCAGTTGTTATTCGTGCGAAGCACAAATGTACCATAAATCGGGGAATTTTTTCTGTTTTCAGACTACTATTTCCGTAAAAAGTCAAAAAAGCGGTATATTTACGGCTTCAAATAAATTATTGCGATATGGATGATTTAAGGCCTACCAAAAAAAGAATGCGTAAAGGACTGTTATGGTTCCTCGGAATATTGATACTTGCCCTCGGAGTTTTTATCTATGTACGTTTCTATTATGTATTTGGAACAGGGGTAAAATCGGGGGAGTTGAACTATCTTGTTTATAAAGGAGTTGTCTTTAAAACCTACGAAGGGAAACTGATCCAGTCAGGTTTTCGTGCTGATAAACCCGGAGGATTACAGTCGAATCAGTTCGATTTTTCGGTAGTGGACAAGAAAATTGCAGAACAACTGATGATATCGAGTGGCAAAAATGTACAATTACATTACAAAGAGTATTTCGGCACGCTACCTTGGCGAGGGTATACCAAATTTATCGTGGACAGCATCATCATGATAGAGGAGAAACCCATCCAGAAAGATATGGAAGAGGATTTAACTCCTTATATCCTTGAATCGATGTAAGGGGAAAAATTGATGGCAAAAAAGAAATTTTACGTTGTTTGGAAAGGGATAAAACCGGGGATCTATAGTTCCTGGGATGATTGTAAAGCACAGGTTTCCGGTTTTGAGAATGCCCTATACAAATCTTTTTCAACCCGGGAGGAGGCAGAAAAGGCATTTTCCTCCAATCCATGGAAATCCCTGAACAACCAGCAGGATAAAAAAGTGAAATCCTCCCCATCATCGGGATCTGCATCAGCATCGGAATCCTCTGCAAAAATATTGGCCGGGAGCATCGCTGTAGATGCCGCCTGTAGTGGTAATCCCGGCTTGATGGAATACCGGGGCGTATTTGTAGCGGACGGGGCTGAAATCTTTCATGTGGGGCCAATGGCCGATGGAACAAACAATATCGGTGAGTTCCTTGCCATTGTACACGCCCTGGCATTACTCAAAAAGAAAAACAGTACAATCCCTATCTATTCCGATAGTGTGAATGCCATGAAATGGGTGACAAATAAAAAGTGTAAAACCAAACTGGCACAAACTGATGTAAACAAACCGATCTTCGAGTTAATTGAACGGGCCGAGAACTGGCTCCAAAACAACAGTTACTCCAATCCGATCCTGAAATGGGAGACCAAACTGTGGGGTGAAATCCCCGCCGATTTTGGGAGGAAATGATAGAGATAGATTCACCGCTGCTATCGTATGAACATCGCCGGTTTCGTTTAATAGTTGCATATTAAATGGAAAGCTTCCAGTCCTCCTCTTCCTCTTCGTCCGGATAATAAGATTTGGGTGGTTGAAGTGTAGGAAATATCCGGTATACATTCGCAGCTACCCTGTCGGCAAATTCCTCTATATTCATATTCAATGCCCTCGAAGTTTGCAGGTAAACCTGACGAATGGACATTTCACCTTCATCAGTTTCACAAAACAAGGAATCAAGGGGTATTAATTGCATGGAATCCACATTGATATTGTCCCCAATAGAAAAAAGAAATCCTTCTTTCACAAGCTGTTGGGTAAGCTCCGGCTTACTCCGGTAACCATGAATGATCCAGGGCTGGGTAGGCTTCACCTCTCTTCGAACCTGTATCAACTCTTCCCACGCTTTCACGCAGTGGATGATTACCGGTTTTGACAATTTCTCGGAGAGTTCTATATGCTTCTTGAAAACAGGTATTTGCAGGTCGAACGAAGGCCCTTTCAATCTGTCGAGGCCTGTTTCGCCTATAGCGATAATACGAGAATTGGATGCAATTTCATACAGGTAAGCCATCTGGTTCTCGCTCTCTTCTGAATACCAGGGATGAATTCCGCACGAAAAGGCGTGACGTGAATAAGATTCTTTTGCTACTTCAAACTCAAGGGGGTAAACATCAAAGATACACGAGTGATAAGGATCATCGCTATCTTCAATAAAAATCTGATGGGTGTGTACGTCGTAAAATTCCATATTTTAATTGGCCTCTGCTTTCGGCTTCCGCTTTTTCGGCTTCGGATCGGGCACGGGGTCATATCCCGACCCTCCCCAGGGATTACAACTTATGATACGCTTGGCAGACAGATAAAAACCTTTGAAAGGGCCATGTTTTTTAAGCGCCTCTATCGTATATTGTGAACAGGTAGGCGTGTAGCGACAACTTGGAGGCGTAAGCGGAGAAATGATAGCCCGGTAGAAATAAACCGGCAGGAGTAGTATCCACGTTAGTACGTTTTTGATTATTCTCAGCACTGTTTTCTCTCCTCAATCCGGTGATTCAATTCTTTTATAGCTTTTCGTATTCCTTTCTCTACCGTAGCATAATCACACAGCTTATCTGCCACATAAATAAATGCTACGTCAAGATTTTCATTTTCCGCCAATCCATTGGAGAGAAACAGGTGCTTATTGAGCCGATAAGCCTCTCTCCCAAGCCGCTTCATCCGGTTACGGCCAACTGCCGATTTAACCCTCTTTTTAGGGATGGAAATAAGTATCGATAATGGCATCGATCCGTATTGTGCCGTCTCCAGATACACTATCCGAAAGGGGTACGACATAAAAGATCGCCCTTGTGTAAAGAGGGCTTCGATTCTTTTTTCACCTGTTACCCGCTCTTTCTTCGTAAACCTGAAGCGTTCCATATATATGCAATCCTCCGAAAGCAATTATACCGACAAAGATAATTGTTTTTGGATTTAATTGTTACTGATTCGAAAAAAAATCAAGCCCAATGTTTGTGGTTTTCTTTCAAGAAGGCTTCCAATGCAGCAGTCATGGAAGGATAATCAGGCTGAGGAGCTTCACAATCGAGTCTTAGTCCAGCATCCACTACAGCTTTCGCCGTAGCATTACCAAAACAGCCTATAACCCTGTCTCCCTGTTTGAAATCAGGGAAATTTTTCAATAACGATTGTATTCCTAATGGGCTAAAGAAGATAATCATATCGTAATCAAACTTCTCATCCTTATCGAAGTCATTGCTCACCGTTCTGTACATTACACTTTTGGTGTAGTTTATCTTCTTTTGATCAAGAAAATTAGTCACTTCATCATTATGTTCTTCCGGAACAGGAAAAAGAAACTTTTCTTTCGCGTGCTTGGTAAAGGCATTATTCAGTCCGTCAATCTTACCGGTCTGGCTAAAAAATATTTTCCGTTTCCTATAAACAATATACTTCTGCAGATAAAGTGCCACAGTCTCCGAAATACAGAAATATTTCATTGTTTCAGGAATTACAATCTTCATCTCTTCACAGATCGAGAAAAACTTATCAACCGCTGTTCTCGCCGTGAAAATGACCGCCGTAAAATCAAGTATATTAATACGCTGTTGACGGAATTCTTTCAATGAGACCCTTTCTACTTTGATCAGAGGATAGAAATGTAAGTCTAGATGAAACTTTTCCGCTATCTCGTAATAAGGCGATTTTTCGCTACTCGGTTTAGGTTGTGATATGAGAATTTTCTTTACTTTCCGCGCGTTCATATAATGTTATCTCCTGCAATAGTTATGGCTAAAAGCACTCCTTTATATAATAGAAAATAAGGAGCGATTTCAGTGCCGCAAAGATAGACAAAAAAATAGAAAGGACGGATCTTATTTTTAACAAAAATATTTAATAACTCAATGTAAATGACCATCCGACTAATAAAAAAGAGTACTGCAATAAGGATTAGCATAATATTCCTAACTTCATGTAAATAAACATAAAAAACTACAGGAAGAAAAGCAGCCACTCCAAGAATCTCCATTATTCTGGAATAGTAAGTCGACCAACTTTTCATCTCATTCTGTAAAAAGAAAGTCCCAATCAGTCGATAACCTGCAATTTTCAGATAGATCAATAAGGTAAGCCCCATAAAAATACCAATAAAGCCAAGTATTTGTGCTCTTAAGGAATATATGGAAAATCCATTGCTCCACAACCATGAAAAAATCAGGATAGAGAAAAGCAGGATAGCCTGAAGAAGCAGATAGAACTCCCCCCAGGCTTCTGTTTTGGTTACCTGGCTTTTATGTACAGATGCAACCGGTTTTCCAAAAGAAAAAACAGTTTTAAAATTACCTTTTAGGGCTGTTCCTTCCCAACGAAAAATAAAAGCAAATAACATGAAGCTAAAGAGGAAGAGAAGAAAAAAAACAGAATGTATCCATGGAGAAAAAGGGAGAGGAGCACCAATGGAACTATTCTGCAATAATTGCATAGATAAGGCGGCTCCCCCATCAAAATTAAAGAAAACCTGGGTACTGTCAGTAGGAAAAAAATCATACTGTCCGAAACTCATTTGCCATGACTCCGGAACGACCTGCTCCTCCTCAACCTTTAACTTTAAATAGTAAGGGAGGGTGTCGGAAATAGTATCTGAAACCAGTATCATACTTTTCAGTGCAATACCACCATTAATCGTATTTGGTATACCCGGGATTCCAGTCTGGAATAGTCCGGATGAGGGTGACAGCCTCTTCCGGGGTGGTTACTACCTGCCATAACTGCCGGTAAGCCTCTCTCATAAACCTCTCACTGATCATCTTCTCGAAAAAAGAGAGTAATGGCTGGTAGTAATTGTTTACATTTAAGATAATAATCGGCTTACGATATAAGCCCAACTGCCTCCAGGTAATAATCTCCGCCAACTCTTCCAACGTTCCCACTCCGCCGGGAAGAGCTATTACTGCATCGGCCGTTTTCACCATAGCCGCTTTCCGTTCATGAATGGTCTCAGTGACAATAGTCTCTGTAAGATGAGGATGTCCCCAACCGGCATCTACCATAAACCGGGGGATAATACCTTTCACCCTGCCTCCATGCTCCAGTACCGCATCATTCAAAACTCCCATTAACCCTTCTTTTCCTGCACCGTTTATACAGATGTAACCATTCTCCGCAAGTAACTTTCCTAAAGCAGACGCGACATCAAAATAGAGTTGGCCGATCTCTGTGCTGGATGCACAATAAACCACTACTTCTTTTTTCCCGTTTTCCATTTTTCAAATTCAAAATTCCAGATTCCAAATTCAAAGTTTAGCTCTGCTGATTTACAATTCAGGATTTCAAGATTGTGAAATTCTCCATCCAACATCCCAAATCCTGGGTCCTACATCTCAAATCCCAAACTCTTTCCTGATCTTATCCACATAATCCAGTTTCTCCCAGGTAAACAGTTCCACTTCAAGCCGTACAGGCTCTGGCATATAACGCGAATTGAACACCTTTTTCACTATTTTTGGTTCGCGCCCCATATGACCATATGATGCTGTTTCCCTATAAATTGGATTACGAAGTTTTAATCGTTGCTCGATAGCTTTCGGACGCAAATCAAACAACATCTCAATCTTTTTCGCAATCTCCGCGTCTGAAAGGTCAACATTGCCCTTTCCAAAGGTATTCACGTAGATATTCATAGGATCAGCTACCCCGATGGCGTAAGAGACCTGGATCAGCATCTCCTGGGCGACACCTGCCGCCACCATATTCTTGGCGATATGCCGTGCTGCATAGGCAGCAGAACGGTCCACTTTTGAAGGATCTTTTCCCGAGAAAGCACCTCCTCCATGGGGAGCTTTTCCTCCGTATGTATCCACAATAATTTTCCGGCCTGTCAATCCGGTATCCCCATGCGGACCACCAATCACAAATTTCCCTGTTGGGTTCACATGATAAGTAATATCCCCGTCAAACAGTTTGTGTACATCTTTTCTCTTTCTGTATTGTGCCTGTACCCTCGGTATAAGGATTGACTTAACATCCGATCTTATACGTGATTGCATTCTTCTATCAGCTTCAAGCGCCGCTTCCTTCGTATTGCCCTTCGGTTGTTCAAATTCATCATGCTGTGTTGAGATCACAATGGTATCGATGCGCTGGGGCACTCCCTCTTCATTATACTCAATCGTTACTTGCGACTTGGCATCAGGACGCAGGTAAGGCATCAGTTCCGGCTCATTTTTCCTAATATTGGCCAGTTCCTGCAATAAGGCATGGCTCAAGTCGATAGGCAGAGGCATGTAATTTTCCGTCTCATCTGTAGCATACCCAAACATCATCCCCTGGTCGCCGGCTCCCTGATCCATAGGATCGGCCTTCTGATCCACGCCACGATTAATATCATCAGATTGTTCATGTATACTGGAAAAAACACCGCACGAAAGCGCCTCGAAACGATATTCACTTTTGGTATAACCAATATCCGCAATAACACCACGTGCGACTTCGGCCACATCAACATAGGTGTTCGACTTCACTTCGCCGGCCAATACAACCTGTCCGGTTGTCACAAGGGTTTCACACGCTACTTTTGAATCACGGTCGTATGCTAAAAACTCATCAAGCAAAGCATCCGATATCTGATCGGCCACTTTATCGGGGTGCCCTTCCGACACCGACTCGGAGGTAAAAAAATAATTCATTTTAAAGCTGATAAAAAATTTGAAGAACTGAAGCAATGAAGAAGGGAAAATGCAGCAAGCGTTTTAGCATTTTTTTCTGTGGTTGCAAGCAGTTCAAATCTGTCCACATTCATTTTGTCGACTGCAAAGATAACAATAAAATAGGCTGAATAGTCTCGAATAAAGGTTAAAATGTATTATCAGTTCTTTCTATAGCGGGTAAACAGAAATAAAATAGCTATTTTTGACGACAATCCGAACAGGTTAATTTCATTCTTCCCGTTGCTATTTCTCCTCACGGGGTAGAACGACATTTTGTGTATGAAGATCTATTTTTTTCGCACTATTATCATAGGGATATTGCTTTTGGGAATTCTACCGTCAATGGCACAAGATATGGCTTACCCGGTGGAGGGTGACGGTATACTCTCTTTCCTGCGCCGTTGGAACAGGATCGGCGACTCGTATGTACAGGAATTTATGGAACTGAATGGTGACAGGCTCAATGACCAGGGTGGCCTTGAATTGGGAACGGTTTACCTGATTCCTCCACTACATCCGGGAGATGAGTATCCTCCTTCCGAAAAGTTAGCAGGTGGTGGAACTGGTCCTGCTATTTTTGGAAAAAAACTAAGTGAGGTCACACCGCAGTCTGACCAATTGAAAGATGCTTGTTTTTATATCATCAGCGGCCATGGAGGGCCTGATCCGGGAGCAGTGGCACGTGTGGGTAACAGGCAGTTGCATGAAGACGAGTATGCATACGATATAGCTTTACGGCTTGCCCGTAATTTGATGATGGAAAGCGCCACAGTATACGTGATTATTCAGGATCCAAACGACGGAATCCGGGATGAAATGTACCTGGACAACAGTTCTAATGAGACATGCATGGGTGATCCAATTCCCAGGGATCAACTCGACCGGCTAAAACAACGTGTGGACAAAGTAAACGAGTTGTACCAGGGAGACAAAGGGAAATTTAAATATATCCGCGCCATCGACATCCATGTAGACAGCCGTAACAAGGGAAAACGTATCGATGTCTTTTTCTACCATTCCGGCGACAAGCATTCCAAATTACTTGCGACTACCATGCGCGACCTGTTCCGCGTAAAATACGACACGCATCAGCCCGGTAGAGGATTCGGGGGATTTGTAGAACAACGTAACCTCTATGTGCTGCGTCATCTGAAACCGCCTGCCATTTTAGTGGAAACAGGAAATATCCAAAACGAATTTGACCGTCGGCGTATCCTTTCAAGCAACAATCGCCAGGCATTGGCCAATTGGATGGCACAGGCGTTTATAGAAGATTACAAGAAATCGGTCCGGTGAACATCCCGGATTCTTTGTTATTATCATACAAAAACAGTATTTTTGTTTGGACGAACTCATGTTAAATCATTATTAAACCAAAAATACATACAAAATGAAAAAAATCGGCGTTTTATTATTTGCAGTATTATTATTAAGCCTGTACACAACAGCTTATGCAAGTGACCTTACCAAAGCAGTACAAGGTGTTTGGACAGCTAAAGTGGCCGATGCACCTTATGGTTATCAGGATTACCAGGTAACAATAAAGCAGGTTGAGGGTAAGTGCCTGGCAGATATTACGGGTTCCCAACTGAATGTGAAAAACCAGGAATTGAAAGAAGTTGACGGAAAACTGACAACAACAGTGTATGCCGGAGAGAATGTACAAGTCGTCATCTGGAAGGAAAAGAAAGAAGTGAAAGGAACGGCCGACACTTCCATGGGCAAGCTATCGATCGAATTTACCCGTAAACAAGAGTCCAAACAATAAACTCATTGCGGTTATCTCTATGTTTTATATTGCCGACCTTCATCTTCATTCCCACTATTCACGGGCTACCAGCAAGGGACTGAATCTTGAATCACTTTTCCAGTGGGCACGTATCAAAGGAATCCATGTGGTAGGTACGGGAGACTTTACGCATCCCCTCTGGTTTAAAGAGATAAAAGAAAAGCTGGTGCCGGACGGAACAGGCTTGTTCCGCCTGAAAAATCCCCCGAAAAAAGAAGTCGACGGATTCAAATGCAAGGACATTGACGTACGGTTTTGCCTTACTTCCGAGATAAGCTCCATTTATAAGCAGGGGAATAAGGTGTACAAAAATCATAACTGTGTATATGCTCCTGATTTTGAAACAGTCGCCCGCATTAATGCAAGGTTGGCGCAAATCGGGAATCTGGAAGCAGACGGGAGACCCATATTGGGACTGCCTGCGCGTAACCTGCTGGAGATCGTGCTGGAAACTTCCGAAGATGCCCATCTTATTCCGGCTCATATCTGGACTCCCTGGTTTTCCCTCTTCGGCTCAAAATCGGGTTCCGATACAATAGAAGAATGTTTTGGCGATTTATCCCCCCATATCTTTGCCCTCGAAACCGGTTTATCTTCCGACCCGGAGATGAACTGGCGGCTGAGCATGCTTGACAAATATACGCTGGTATCCAATTCGGACGCCCATTCTCCGCAAAAACTGGGACGTGAAGCCAATCTGTTCGATACCGAACAAAGCTATTATACCCTGTTCGATGCACTGAAAACAAGGAAAGGATTCCTTGGCACCTATGAATTTTTTCCCGAAGAAGGCAAATACCATATGGATGGACACCGCAAGTGCAACGTCTGCTTTGAACCGGAAGAAAGCATCCGGCACAAGAACATTTGTCCGAAATGCGGCCGGCCACTCACTATAGGCGTCCTGCACCGTGTCTTCGAATTGTCCGACCGCAGGCAGCCACAACAACCTGAAGGGGCTCCGGGGTTCCATTATATTATCCCCCTGCCCGAAATACTTGCCGAAATCAAAAATGCTTCCTCTTCCGGCAACGTGGTGAACCGGTTTTTCCAGCAGGCCATATCTTCGTTCGGCAACGAATTTACCCTCCTGACAGAGGTTCCGGTCGAAGATATCAAAAAACAGGCGGGCATGTTGCTGGCAGAAGCCATTCAACGGATGCGTGCGCGGGAAGTACATCCCCAGGGTGGGTATGACGGAGAATACGGCATCATTAAAATTTTCAAAGAAGGGGAAATCGAACGGCTTACAGGCCAGATGGATCTCTTTGGAGCGGCTGATATAACTAAAACCGCCAAACGTGAAAGCAGGGATACGGAGATTACGAAGAAAATTCCCTTACCCGATCTGACAGAACCGACCGGCGCTCCCTCCTTAAATGCGGAGCAACAGGCTGCCTGCGAAGCAGAAGGGGCCGTATTGGTTACGGCTGGGCCCGGTACAGGAAAAACAAAAACACTGGTCAATTGGATCGCCCATTGCATCCAAAAGAAAAAGGCACTTCCGGAGGAAATACTGGCCGTTACTTTCACCAATAAGGCCGCCGATGAAATGAAAGACCGCTTGTTTGTCCTTTTGAAAGAAGCGTCAGGAGGGATTACGCTGGGAACCTTCCACTCGCTGTGTTTTACCATATTGCAGGAACGTTATGAAAACCTGCATACGGTCTATGACGATGAAAGCCGTGAAGTCATCCTCGGCATGCTTTTCCCCGACAAGGAAGAAAAGATGCTGAAAAGCCTGTCAACCAAACTAAAGGAATATTTTGAGGAAAACTGTCCGGAAAATACAGGTGAGCTAAAGGAAATCGCTACGGCATATCAAAGTTTTATGCTGCAAAACGGAGGAATTGACCTGGCCGATATTATCGGTGCAGCCGTCAGGTTGTGGCGTACGGAACCGGAGTGGCTGGAGATCTTCCGGAACCGTTATCAATCTATTGCCGTCGATGAACTGCAGGATATCAATCCCCTGCAATATGAATTTTTAAAGCTATTGGCAAAAGATAAAAATATCCTGGCGATTGGCGATCCGGACCAAAGCATTTACGGTTTCCGTGGGTCGGATGTAAGATTGTTTTTTCAATTCAGTGAGGATTTCGGTGCAAAGGAAATCTCACTTCAGCGGAACTACCGTTCCTCCGGTTTTATTGTGGATTCGGCCAGTAGTCTTATTCGTAACAATATGCTGCGTAAGGATATCCGGCCGGTTGCCCATAAAGCCGACAAGGGGAAAATCCGCCTCTTCAGTGCGGACGACGAATATAAAGAAGCGGCCTTTATCGCCGGAGAAATTGAAAAACTGGTCGGGGGATTCCACAACCTTATCGGGGATAACACCCATCAGGATGGTCAATACGGTTTCTCTGATATGGCGGTGCTGTTCCGTACCCGTGCCGTAGGCCAGGCTTTGCTTACCTCATTTAAACGATCGGGCATACCGGTACGTTTTGGTGACGCTTCTTCTTTTCTGGAAACCTATCCGTTCCATCTCATCACCGATATGATAAAGCTGTATCTTTATCCAAAAGATATTATTGCATTGGACAGTATACTCAGGCATGGTTTCAACATGCACAAAAAAGAGAGGCAGGAATTTCTTTTATCGCATCCGGAAGAAGCGCGTTTTACTTCTCTTTTCGGAAAGCAAGGAGAAGAAGTTTTCGCAAAGCAAGGAGCAACAGGTGTTGTGTCATTTATTTTTGAAAAATTTATCACTGATGAGACCCTGGATGATACGGGAATTATCCGGAAAGAAACTATTCTCCACATTGCCAGGGAATACGAAGGAGATCTGAAACCGTTTTTACATAAGATTTTGCTGGATACCTATACCGATGTGGCACGCCTGAAAACCGATGCGGTAACGCTGTTGACTTTCCACGCTTCCAAAGGGCTCGAGTATCCGGTTGTATTCATTGCAGGAGCCGAAGAAGGAGTCACTCCTTTACTGAGAAATAACATTGATATCGAAGAAGAAAGGAGACTTTTTTATGTAGCCCTTACCCGTGCCAAAGACCATTTGTTTATTACAAATTCTTTAATGAGAAAAAATTTCAACCAGACAGAAAATAAGACCCGGTCAAGATTCGTTGGAGAAATACCTGCTTCCTTCAGGGAAACCATAGAAAAGAAACCTCCAAAGCCTAAATGTGAACAATTGCGGTTGTTTTAGGTTGTAAGCGTTTTTGGAAAAAGTCCAATGAGAATAGAGAAGAACCTGATACGGAGACATTTTTTATAATGCATACACTCTTGCTTTTTCAACAAATATCTGAAAAAGGGATTATCTCTTCTTTTGGAGGGAACGTCCGGAATTATCCGGAAGTAACAATGGAAAAGAAAAATCCTATTAAAAAAAATAATAATGAAACCATTAAAGAACATTATCTTTGACTTCGGTGGGGTGCTGATCGATTGGAATCCCGTCTATCTCTACCAGGAAATTTTTGATAAAGAAGAGGATATGAATTATTTCCTGGAACATGTGTGCCGCTATGAATGGAATGTGCTGCAAGATGCCGGGCGCTCCCTGGCAGAGGGCACCAGGGTCTTACAGGAACAACACCCTGAGTACCGTGAAGAAATAGCGATGTATTACGGTCGATGGGATGAGATGCTGGGAGGTACTATAAAAGAAAATGTGAAATTGATTAAGCCCCTGAAAGAAAAATATAACATATACGGGCTTACGAATTGGTCGGCTGAAACGATCCCCATTGCCATGGAACGCTACGATTTTTTCAAGGATTTGGATGGGATGGTTGTTTCAGGTGCGGAAAAGATAATAAAGCCCGATCCGAAACTCTATCATATTTTGCTGGAACGTTATGAAATAGAAGCCGGAGAATCACTTTTTATCGATGATAATTACGCAAATATCGAAGCCGCGCAACAACTGGGATTTCAAACAATCCATCTGGCAGAAGGAATCAGTCTGGAGGAAGTGCTAAAAGCAAAAGCTATCTTATAAAGATATTTTCCTTCTTCTATTCCTCCCACTTTTACAGGCACGTTGTTAAAAAATAAGAAGTATATCAGCTACAACAACGATTTTACTTATTTTTGTCAACTATATATGTTATTATACAGCGTGTTCACTATGGCATACAGAAATAACGGCTGGTTGAAAGTCGTTTCTCTGGCAATCATAACATTTATCCTGGCCTCCTGCGGTGCGGGAAGAACAACTGTCTCCAGTAGTAAACCATCTACGGTTTTACAAGATGATATCATCCAATATGGAAGGCAGTACCTCGGTAAACCTTACCGGTATGCAGGGAAAGGCCCTAATTCTTTCGATTGTTCAGGTTATACCTCCTTTGTGTTCAGAAAATTCGGATACAGGTTAGATCCCAGTTCAGCCGGACAGGACCGCCAAATCCCCACTATCGCCAGACGAGAGGATCTTCGAAAGGGTGATCTTGTTTTTTTTGAAGGAAACAGAAAGAACGGGAGAGTCGGACATGTAGGAATAGTGACGGAAGCATTCCCTAACGGACAATTTAAATTCATCCATTCTTCCACCACCAGCGGAGTGATTATCTCCTCCTCTACAGAACCATATTACGCATCGCGCTATTTACGAGGAGGGAGAATCCTGGAGGAAAATGCATCATATGTGACACGACGCAATCCACAAGTAAATAAAAAACAACTTACAGCAACAAATAAAGAACCGGTACAACCAAATATCCCGGAGATAACACCTCGCGAAACAGATGAACCCGCAATAACGACCATACAGACCGGAAATTATTCCGGCCGCGAATCTATACTTGTACAGACTGATCCCCTGAAAAATCCTCCCCTCACATCAACAAACGGAAAAGGGCAAAGAGAAGATAAGGTTCAACGGACAAAAAGCGACATGGTGCTGAGAGAAGAAGAGAATACTATAATTTCCGCCCCTACTAATACTAAAAACCATACGGTACAAATGGGCGAAACACTCTACTCCATCTCACGATTATACGGATGTACCGTAGAACAACTGAAAGTATGGAACCCGCACCTGAAAACTGTATTAAAACCTGGAGAGTCCCTACTTGTCCATACCAATTAACCTGAACAGTACACCATAAAGCCACCCTGCCATGTACGAATTTCCATATCTTAATGGAATTCCGGCATCTTTTATGTATTTTTGTTGCTCATTACAGAAATCGATTATTCCATTATACGGAGTAAGCGTAAGAAAAACAAGGAAATCGACAATATAAAAAGTATAAAATATAATTATGATAACGACAGACCAACTAAAAGATGTGTTGGAGCGCGAGAACGCGCTGAGGGGGTATCTTTGACATCGATGTAAAGCGTATCCAATTAGAAGAAGAAGAATTAAGGACTCAATCACCCGATTTCTGGAACGACGCCAAAACCGCCGAACAGCAGATGAAGGTAGTGCGTGAACTGAAATACTGGATCAATGCCTACCAGGAGGTAAAGTCGGCTGCCGAGGAGCTACAGTTGGCATTCGACTTCGCCAAAGAAGGAATTGTTTCGGAAGAGGAGATAGATGCCAACTACAAACATGTGCTTCGACTGATCGAAGACCTGGAGTTGAAAAATATGCTTCGTCGTGAGGAAGATCAACTGGGAGCAGTATTAAAGATCAATGCAGGTGCAGGCGGTACGGAGAGTCAGGACTGGGCCTCTATGCTTTTCCGTATGTATCAGCGCTGGTGTGAAAGCAAGAACTACAAGACTACTGTTACCAATTGGCAGGATGGCGATGATGCCGGCATAAAGACAGCGACCCTGCAGGTGGAGGGCGATCTGGCTTACGGATTCCTGAAAAGTGAGAACGGGGTGCACAGGCTGGTACGCGTATCCCCTTTCAATGCGCAGGGAAAACGGATGACCTCATTCGCTTCGGTGTTTGTCGTACCGTTGGTTGACGACTCCATCGAGATAGAGGTGAATCCCGCCAACCTGAGTTGGGACACTTTCCGTTCGTCCGGAGCCGGTGGACAAAATGTAAATAAGGTGGAAACCGGCGTACGACTACACTACCAGTATAAAGATCCTGACACCGGAGAAGAGCAAGAAATTGTAATTGAAAATACCGAGAGCCGTTCGCAAATGGGAAATCGGGAGAATGCCCTGCGTTTACTCAAGTCGCAGCTTTACGAAATAGAACTGGAGAAACGCCGTGCAGCACAGGCAGCTATTGAAGCTGGTAAAAAGAAGATCGAATGGGGATCCCAGATCCGCAGTTATGTATTCGATGATCGCCGTGTAAAAGACCACCGCACCAACTACCAGACATCAGATGTGACTGGAGTAATGGACGGTGATCTGGATGAGTTTATCAAAGCCTATCTAATGCAATTTGGAGACGAAGCATAATGCCAGACAGAAAGAACCGATATCATCGTTTTGTCCTTTTAGGATTGATCCTGCTCTTGTCAATTATTATTTTCAAAGAGCTACACCCCTATCTGGGAGGATTTTTCGGTGCTTTCACACTTTTCATTCTCCTGAGAGGATTGATGGTGAGACTGGTGGAGAAACATAACTGGAGAAAAGGGGTGAGCGCTTCAGTCATTGTGCTCGGGACCACGATATTTATTCTGATCCCGCTCACTGGCTTCGGGTTTCTTGCTGTTGACACTATCTCAGGAATAAGTATTGATCCTGCACAGATCATAAAAAGCATGAGAGAGTTCTCTGACATCGTTGAGGAACGCATTGGGATCACCTTGTTCACTCCCGAAAATCTTTCGTTCGTACCCCGTGCAGGGTCTTCCATCATGCAGTCACTCGTCTCAGGGTTAAGTTCTATGGTTATCAACGGAGTCATCGCCATTTTCCTGCTTTATTTTATGCTGGTAAGCTATCAATCATTGGAGAATATTACCCATGAGATACTCCCATTCAGTGAGAAGAACAAGCGCATTCTCCGGGAGGAGACAAAATCTATTATCCAGGCAAATGCCATTGGTATACCGGTAGTTGCCATCACACAAGGGATACTGGCCTATATAGGGTATCTCTCCTTCGGAGTAAGCAATCCGCTTGTATATGCCGTTTTAGTAGCTTGTACCACCATCATCCCTGTGGTAGGCACTTCGCTGGTATGGGTACCGATCGGTATTTCAGCACTGACTCAAGGTGATATAGTAAGAGGGGTATTACTACTTTGCTACGGGCTACTTATCATAGGGGGATCCGATACCATCCTCCGGTTCGTACTGCAAAAAAGGCTGGCTAATATCCATCCGTTGATCACTTTCTTTGGTGTGATCATGGGGCTTGCCATGTTCGGATTCTGGGGGATTATTTTCGGCCCGTTGCTGATTTCTTTGTTATTGCTTTTCTTTAATATGTATCGTCACGACTTTATTTCCGGTTCGACTGCACAACCCCGTATTACTACAAAAGAAGACGGGAAAGGGGGTATTCTTTTCCGAAAAAGAGCGGCAAAGTAAGCTGCATCCTTTAGTATGCCACAATCCTTATTATTTTAGTTTCCATGCTTTACCCATTTATTTTCTAACGACAACCCGAAAAGGGCAAAGTCATATTTCACCGGATCAGCAGGATCCAGGAGGCGGAGGTTTTCGGTCAGTTCCAGCGCAGTTTTCCAATCGGTCTGTTTTCTGGTAATTAATTGCAGTCGACGTGCCGTCCTGTCTACATGGAGATCAATAGGACAAATCAGCGCACTTTGAGGAATACGTTTCCAGATACCGAAATCCACTCCTTTTCCATCACTTCTCACCATCCAACGCAAAAACATATTGATCCTCTTGCATGCTGAATTGCGAAGAGGAGTTGCCACATGTTTGCGGGTACGATACGGTGCGTCAGGAAAATCAAAAAAAAGCCGTTCGAACCGGATCAGTGAGTCTTCTACCGAATGAAAAACGCCTCCGTCCAGAAACGCCTCCTCTAATGTAGGATAATGTGAATAATGCCGATGCAGAAAATTCACAAAGTAGAGTAAATCAGTATCGTTGAAGGTACGATGCGTAAATCCAAACAAACCTCTCAGGTCATCATCTCCATGCTCCATAATAAAACGATAAGGCTCGCCCCCGAATCGTTGTACCAACTCTTTACATTTGGCAATAATCGTTTTTCGCTGCCCCCATGCCAATATCGCCGCAAAAAAGCCCATGATTTCACGGTCCTGCCTGCCGGAAAACAGGTGAGGAACAGATATCGGATCATTTTCAATAAACGAAATATTGTTATATCGGTCTACTTTCTCATCCAAAAAACTCTTCATACGATTAAATGTCATTCCTGTTGCTTATTCCACTTTCTTACACAAATAATTTAGTGCAAAATTACGCCTATTCCTTAAAAAACCTTACATTTGCAATTATTTCTTCTTTTGTAATTGAAGAAATAAAACATTGAAATTAATTCCTATTCATGAGAAGTGTTCCCTACTCTTTCCAGCCTATACTGAAGAGCAGTCTTCTATTTATTTTCTGTCTCCTTTTCCATACGGTTTCAGGGCAGATCAGTTATGGAGGTAAACCCCTTCCGCTTCACGCCGGGATGGGGGCAAGGTCTATAGAACCGGCCACAGATCTCTTCGTAGAAATGCCGTCATTCGACGTGACGGCAGCATTACGGCAGTCCCAGCAGGATCAGACAAACCTCAAAAGCTTAGAGTTTGCCCACAAATTTCACCCGTTCCTTCGTCCCGACAATTCAGGTATTGGTTTTGTTACCGGCAATATGAAGGTATGGCGTGTGGGGATTCGTTCAAAAGGTGCTTACTCATTGAATATTCTTTTTTCAAAATTCAGGTTGCCTCCGGGGGCGCAATTGTTCGTGTATAACTCCGACCAGTCGGAGATCTTAGGTTCATATACCGAAAAAAACAATACAGAGCTGAACATGCTCCCTGTACAGCCTGTCGGGGGCGATGAATTAATCGTGGAATATCAGGAACCGCTGGATGCGGTATTCAACGGTGAGATTGAGGTAGGTGAAGTAAATCACGATTTTCTGGGGATCTTCTTCAGGGCCACTGAGATGAGAGACCCGCAGCAGGATTGCCATCCCAACCTTATTTGCTATCCGGAGGATATCCAAACCGGAAGCGGCGTAGTGGGACTGATCATCAACGGAACAACCTATTGTACCGGCTCTCTCGTGAATAATACGGCAGAAGATGGTACACCCTACCTGCTGACTGCCACCCACTGCCTGAATAGCAATTACAACCCCAGCTTTCTGGCCAACAGAAGATATGACATCGTTGCCGGCAGTATCGTCGCCTTTTTCAATTACAATTCACCATTGTGTGATATCGATATCCGCGGCCCGTTACAGATGACCATGGCTTCGGCCGATTCGGTACTGATCAGCGAAAGGCATGATATCTCCCTGCTCAGATTGAAAGAGATCCCTCCGGCAGAATACCAGCCTTATTATTTAGGATGGAATGCCGGCTCTTCTCCTTCAGCACCGTTCCACGGCCTGCACCACCCCAACGGAGGGATTAAGAAAGTAGCAATAGACGAAGACCGGCCACGCCTCGGTTCGTTTACTCTTCCCAATAATTACCAGGCTGAACCCAACTCCTTTTGGGAAGTAGGGGCATGGGATATCGGAGCCACCGAAGGGGGATCCTCGGGTTCGCCACTCATCGACAGGGAAAAAAGGGTATTAGGTACGCTTACCGGAGGGGCGTCGATGTGTTCATCGCCCAGAGGTCCGGATTCTTATGCATCTCTTTTCAAATTCTGGGACGTACAAGGATCACTCGACAACCCGAACCCGATCAGCCATTATCTTGATCCGGAGGAATCACAAGTTATGCAATTGGGAGGTTTCAACCCCTATTCACAACAACCTTTCACTAAAAGCCACAATTTTAAACCGGAAGACAAGGCTGTAAGTTATCTATTTCAACGGATCCCTCTATTTGCCACTAACAACACTTTTGGATACACCGAATTTGCTGAGCAGTTCTATGCCGGAGACGGAGTAGAGTTGCGGGGAGTGTTTGTCTCATCCCCCCCTGTTAGCAGTATTTCGAGTATGAACATCAGAATAAAGGTTTACTCCGGAGAGAATGGGCCTGAACGGCTCCTTTACGAACAGCCCTACAATTATAGCTACAGATATTTCAATAATACAGACTTTCCGGTCAGCTCCCGCAATATGCTCCACAATATAGAGAATTATATCCGCTTTAATGAACCTGTATCTGTTTCAAGGACATTTTATATTTCCTACTCCGATGCCAACGGGATATCGGCCGGTTTTTCGGCATTTAGTGCAGAAGCCAGAAGGGTCGGCTCCGGGATCGTTTCCACGGCATGGATGAAAAATGCTTCGGGATGGGTAAAATCGTCGGAAAACATTGAGAATCCTATTAATACCACTTTACTGATAGCACCCTATGTTATAGGCAATACCCCCACCTCAGTAGAACCGGAAAAAGAACAACTCAAATTGGTTGTCTACCATTCCAGTGAAGTGAAACGGATATTTATCGAATCAAACTATGATTTGGTCGAATGGGAAATTTTCTATTCATCAGGGATAAAAATCCATCATGAAACCATTGATATCAGTATAAGCAGAGGTTCCTATTCGTCAACTCATCTTCCGAAAGGAGTTTATATAGTACGGGTTAAAACTGTTGATGGGACTGTCTCTGCAAAGAAAGTATTGGTGACCTAATTACTTATCTTCCAATTCCACAGAGATCTCTTCTTCTATTCCGGAAACAGTTTCCGGTTCGTCCGGCAATTTGTTCTCTCCTACTTTTTTCTCAATTTGATCTTTCAGATAAGACGAAATAATATTGCTTCCACCCGATATTTCGGTACGGTTGTAGTCCTCTTTTTCGGACTCCGGCTCTTGGGCAACGGGTACTACTTTTTTTCCGATAATCAACTGATCTCCGATACCGATCCGGGAAGAATTCAATCCGTTCCATGATTGAAGTTGTGCCACCTGGATACCGTTTTTCCGTGCGATATCTCCGAGTGTATCACCTTTCCTGACCCGATAATACTGATTGACTGTCTGGGTTTTTCCATCGGGATTGTCAGTAACAGCTTGTGCCAGCTGTTTCTCTGTCGTTGCCTGGGGTGCCACTACTTTTTTCCCCACGATCAACTGTTTTCCGATATTAAGCCTGTTGGAACTAAGCCCATTCCAGGATTTGAGCAAGGCAACGGTCGTACCATTCCGTCTGGCAATAGTAGAAAGATTATCTCCTTTTTTTACCCGATAATAGACATTGGCCGTATTTCCTGATACCGATGAAACCGAACCGTCCAGAAAACCGTCGGTATTAGCCCTGTGCGTAAAATACCGTGCCTTATCATAATTAATAATAGTATCGTTTTTATCGATAAACGCATACATCTTTTCCGTAGGTAAAACCAATGCATGTGCTTTAAAATCACCAGGTATAATATTCTTTTTAAACTGAGGGTTCAACCTCTGTAACTCACCCAGAGATATATCCAATACTCCTGCAATTTGTTCCAGGTGTATCCTCTCGTTTACCTGCACCGTATCGAGCGCAACTGTCAGGGATGAAGAGTGTGCAGGGCAAATATTATGATCTGTATAGTAATTCATAATATAATTAGCTGCGATAAAGGCGGGTACATATCCTCTGGTTTCTCGGGGCAGACGATAATAGATTTCCCAATAATCGCGTTTACCTCCGCTTCGGGCAATCGCCTTGTTCACATTCCCCGGCCCGCAGTTATAGGCTGCAATTACTAAGTTCCAGTCCCCATAAATCGCATACAGATCTTTGAGGTAACGTACGGCAGCATCTGTTGATTTATAAGGATCACGCCTTTCATCTACCAGACTGTTTACTTCCAATCCGTAACCTTTACCCGTACGCAGCATAAACTGCCACAACCCCGTAGCCCCGACACGGGACACTGCTACAGGATTGAGCGCTGATTCAATTACAGGAAGATATTTTAGTTCCAACGGAAGTCCGTGTCTGTCCAACGCCTGCTCAAACATAGGGAAGTAATAGTCGCCCAGCGCCAGCATATAGCTCACTTGGTCCCTCTTACGGACGGCATACATCTCTATGTAATTCTTCACCACGCTATTGAAAGAAAGCTCCATCTCCGAGGGTAAATTATAGAGTCTTTTAATATAAACTGAGTCATGAAAGACCACATTCTGTCCCCTTTTACAATCAATCTCCGCATTCGACAGATCAAGTTGCCAGTTACGTAAGAGGTCACTCAGTTTTTCCGTCATACTCTCCGGATAAACGATTGCATTATCCTGAATGGTGTCTGCACTGGCCGATGAAGTTTGCGGTGAATTTTCCGGCAGGCTATTTTGAGCTATAAGTCCCAGCCCGGACCATAGAGCTACCAATATAAGTAAGATAGTTTTCTGCATACCAATTAAGGATTCATCCCGGGAGGATGAATCATGTTGTTTTAGTGTTAAAAATTAAAACTCAATTGCAACCCGTATGAGGTGCTTCCCAGATTAAGTCCCTTCTCTCCCCTGATTAGAACAGGAGCTACGCGCATTGAGAGATCCGGACTCATATCGAAATCAAACAACTGCGCATCCACGTAAGCATCTATAATAAAAATCAAATAGACTCCCACGGTAGCGATAATACTCAGATCCCTGTAGTAACGATAGTGATCTTTCCTTTGCTGCAATACCCCCGTGAACCACTGTGTATCTACCGTCTCCGGATCTTGTCCGTAAGGCAGCATATCGTGCCAACGGTTGGTTGCGGGGTCATCATCCATAATATCTTGATAGGCTCCCAAATAATCCCTGTAATAACCGTTATTCCAGGTAATGGCATATGTCAATCCGGCATAGGCTCCATAAACAATGGGTAATTTCCAGTATTTACGGTTATAAATCTGTCCTAACCCAGGCAAGATGGCGGAATAGATAACCGCTTTCCGAGGCGAAGGACTGAATATATGGGAAGGTGCGAAAAACTTATCGGAAGTCATTTCGATAAGTGTGCCTGTTTTTGTGATGACGGAATCCTGCTTACCGGTTCTCCCTTTACCGTTTTGCATGACAACTGAAGTGGAATCCGATACCTGCAGGATAGTAGAATCACCCATCAATACCGGAACAGTATCCGGCAATTGTTCGGGTGAGTGGTTCTGCGCCTGGACATCCACTGCGCAAAAAAGGATCGACAGACAAGTAAGGATTCCAGCCACATTCATCATCAGCAATTATTTTTGCATTTTATCAAACATGACGATAATACGTTCCAGATCTTCCGGAGAATCGAAAGGGATCGTAATCTTACCCTTGCCACGTTTGTTATAACTGAACTGCACATCGGTCTGGAAATAGGCAGAAAGATGTTGTTTTAACGCATCAAAATCATCTGGCGATTGTTGTCTCGAAGTTGATTTCCCGGTTTTTGGCTTACGGCTACCGACATCTTTTAGTTGCTGGATAGGCGCTCCTTCGTCATAATCTTTCACCATTAACTCCACTTTCCGCACAGACAACCCTTCTTCGAGGATCAGGTTGTAGAGGGAGAGTTGCGCTACCGGATCGTTCATGGTGATCAATGCACGCGCATGCCCCATGTCAATTTTTTTGTTTTTTACTCCCATCTGTACTTCCGCCGGAAGCTTCAACAGGCGCAGGTAGTTGGTGACAGTCGCACGCTTCTTACCCACTCTTTCGCTCAACTGTTCCTGTGTCAGGGAAAGGGTATCGATGAGATTCTGGTATGCCAGGGCGATTTCTATAGAGTTGAGATCTTCACGTTGAATATTTTCAATCAGCGCCATCTCCATCATCTCATCATTGTCGGCCGTCTTGATATAAGCCGGGATAGAAGACAATCCTGCCATCTGAGAGGCACGGTAACGACGCTCACCCGCAATGATCTGGTAAGTATCGTCATCGAGTTTCCTTAAGGTGACAGGTTGAATAACACCGATCGATTTAATGGAGGCGGACAACTCCCTCAATCCCTCTTCATCGAATGCCCTACGCGGTTGGTCAGGGTTGGGGACAATCTTATCGAGTTCCACCTCACTAATGGAAGAAGAGCCTTGTGTTTCACCGTCGTTAAAGGTGATCAACGCATCCAGTCCTCGTCCTAATGCATTCTTTTTCGCCATAGTCTATACCATAAAGGGTACAAAGTTAGTGAACATTTTCGTTAAGCAAGAGCAGAACAAATAAATTTGTTTTGTCGAGCGCAGAAAATGTCTAATTTTAATGAACTATTCTGTTAAGCCAAATGCACAGAGCCAAGCTTGCTTGAGTTATGTCATAGCGAAGAATAGTCTGATGAAATCGAACTATTTCGTTAAGCGAATACATAGTCAAAACAAGTTTTGCCTCTGTTGAGCGTAGAAATAGTCTAATGTAATTGAACGTTTTCGTTATGTCATATGTGCAAAAGACAGGGAAACTTGTCTTTTGCCATGACGAGAAAAAGTAGAAAAATTTCAATTTTTTTCGATCAACTCTTGTGCCAGTTGTATATGATTTGTCGCCCCGCGGGAACCGGCATCGTACATAAGTGCCGGCTTGGCATGGCTCTGTGATTCACTGAGTGTAATGTTACGCTGAATAACTGTAGTGAATACCAACTCTTTGAAATGATGTTTTACCTCTTCGTATATCTGATTATGAAGACGCAGACGAGAGTCATACATAGTGAGTACAAAACCCTCTATTTCAAGCTTGGTATTCAGTTTCGATTTGATGATCTTTATCGTATTAAGCAACTTACTCAACCCTTCAAGGGCAAAATATTCGCATTGTACGGGTATCAATACCGAATCGGCAGCAGTAAGCGCATTGACCGTAATGATACCCAACGACGGCGAGCAATCGATCAGGATAAAATCATACTGGCCTCTTACCGGATGCAAAAGATCCCTGAGCCTTTTTTCCCTGTTCTCCATCTGCACCATCTCCAATTCCGCACCTACCAGATTGATATGGGACGAGATAATATCGATATTTTCAAATGGAGTATTCTGCACCGCCTCTGCGGGGGTACATTTACCGATCAACCCTTCATAAATAGTATTTGCAGCTTTTTTAATATCAATACCCAAACCGGAGGAGGCGTTCGCCTGCGGGTCGGCATCTACTACCAACACCTTTTTTTCCAACGCGGCAAGTGATGCCGCAAGATTAATCGTAGTTGTGGTCTTGCCCACCCCTCCCTTCTGATTTGCCAGAGCAATGATTCTTCCCATATTATTCTATTTACAGGCAACAAAATAAGTAATAAATCAGTTAACTCTATGTTAATTATTTAAAACATTGTTTTTTTTGTTGATAAATAGGGGAAATCAAGACAATCTACACAGGAAACCAGGTATCTATTCCCATATAAAATCGATATCTTTTTCGTATTTACCCAATAGGTTATCTTTCTGAAAGAAAAACTCTTCTTCTCCGAAAGCCGGCTTGAGTTCATCGAACCAGGTAGCCTTTTTATCGTATTGGGCAAAGAAAGGAATATCCACTAAATTAGGATTACGGCACTGAAGGAAGCGAAGCACAAACACCTTCTCACCTCTCACTTCCGCCACACCCAACACCTGTATTTTTCCGGGATTAGCGCTCATACTGGGGCCACGGACAGTCCGGCAGATACCACTCACATTACGGTAAGCCTTCCTGAAAACATTCCATGCTTTTTCAAGCGGCACCTCGAAAAAAGTCTTGGAACCTGTATCCCGTGCAACAAACATATAATAAGGGATCAATCCCTGCCTGACCTGCTCTTTCCACATATTCGCCCACACCTTCGGATCATCGTTAATATGACGCAACAAAGGCGATTGGGTTCTGATCTGCGCACCGGTATTAAGTATCCTCTCAATAGCCTGTTTCACCGCATCGGTAGAGAGTTCTACCGGATGATTAAAATGTCCCTGAAAAGCAAGGTGCTTTCCTGCTTTCTTCACCTTCTCGAATAAGCGTAACATGTCATCGGCATCTTTGTCTGTCAGAAACCGGTAAGGCCAGTAAGCTAACGTCTTAGATCCTATACGGATATTACGGATATGTGAAAATTCCTTTGTCAGTAGCGGTTCGATATAGGCCGACATGATACTTGCTTTCGCTGTAAGCGGATCGCCCCCTGTAAAAAGGACATCCGACACCTTGGGATGCTTCAACAAATATTTATGGAGCAGATCTGCCTCTTTCATCGCAAATTTCAGCTCATTCATGCCGGAGAACTGCGGCCAACGGAAACAGAAAGTACAATAAGCGTGACATGTCTGCCCCTGACTGGGAAAGAAGAGCACCGTCTCGCGGTATTTATGTTGCATACCATGCAATTTTATCCCGTCTACCATCGGCACATTATGTTCCTGTCCTGCCGGATTGGGATTCAGCTTCATCCTGATATCATAAACTTTCTGCTTTAATCCTGCCTCATCATTTGCATCGATCAATTTTTTCACCTGCGCATAATGGGTTTTCGATAGCATCTCTTCCCGGGGAAAAGTCAGCGTGAAGATGGGATCTTCCGGTACATTACTCCAGTCGATCAACTCTTCCACCACATAGTTGTTCGCCTTAAAAGGTAGTACCCGACCCACCACTCCAATCGCTTCCCGTTCCTGATCGGACAGGGCACTCAGTTGGGGCAGATCATTATAGTTACGCAAAATGAAATTTCTATACTTTTTATTTTCCATATCAATTGAATTATGTTTTATTTGGTGAACTACAGGAAGTGAATAAGAACCCGAATATCGGGAAATGAGGGTTTAGATTGCAGTTCGAGATAAACAAAAATAAGACAAAAGTATCAAAAAGACAACCAAATTAATACATTTTTGTATTTTTTGGGGAAATAAAAAATCAGTTTGCCTATTTTTGAAGAAAAAAGCAATATTTCTCATCAAAGTATCGATAAATACAAATATAATGATTACTTTTGCAGCCTGATGAAAATATATTTTTCACATACACACTACCCCAAAGCAACAGTTTTAGTCCGACGATGCTTTTGACTTATACGGAGGCTCCGGTTTCCGTATCATTTCCCCTTTTATCTTTTTTCGCCTTCGGGCATCACTCTACCAACAACCCATTAATTTTTTATTGTTTTAGGATGAATGTTATTATTCATATAGCCAATAGCGGCTACGTAGGTTATGCGCAAGAGATTTGCGATTTGATTTACGAGTCGGCGCAAGCACGCGGTACTGGTATTGCTAAGCGCAGTGCCGAGTATATTGCTGAAAAGATCGAGGCCGGCAAAGCGGTAATCGCCCTCGATGGCGATAAACTTGTGGGCTTTGCCTATATTGAAACTTTCAGTCATAACCGTTTTGTGGCTAACTCGGGACTGGTGGTACATCCTGATTACCGCAATCAGGGATTAGCCAAGAAAATCAAACGAAAAATTTTCGATCTCTCCCGCAAACTCTATCCGAACGCCAAGATATTCAGTATCACTACCGGTCTGGCCGTGATGAAAATGAACACGGAACTGGGATTCAAACCGGTCACTTTTTCAGAACTGACCGACGACGAGGAGTTCTGGAAAGGATGCCAGGGATGCCGTAATTTTGATATCCTGCAACGTAATAACTACAAAATGTGCTTATGTACAGGGTTGCTTTACGACCCCAAAGCTCATCCGGTACAGCAGGCCAGTCCCTTCGCGAAGAAGGTGGTTAAACCGGTCATCAAAATAAAGAAAACCAATAAATTGCATAAAAGATGAAGAAAAAAGTAGTATTAGCATTTAGTGGCGGCCTCGATACCTCCTTCTGTGTACCCTGGCTGATCAATGAGAAAGGACTGGAAGTACACACTGTGATTGTGAATGCCGGTGGCTTTTCCGATGAAGAAGCAAAATCGATTGAAGAACGGGCCCTAAAACTGGGCGCTACCACGCACACCTGTATCAATGCTGTTGAAGATTATTATGAGAAAGGTATCAGATACCTGATCTACGGCAACATATTAAAGAACAACACCTATCCGTTGTCGGTCAGTTCCGAGCGTTTCTTTCAGGCAATGGCAGTCCTGGATCATGTAAAGAAAGTAGGGGCTGATTTCGTGGCGCACGGGAGTACTGGTGCCGGAAACGACCAGGTACGTTTCGATCTTGTATTTGAAGTGCTGGCACCGGAGGTACAAATCCTTGCACCGATCCGCGAACTAAGTCTCTCCCGCCAGCAGGAGATCGACTACCTGAAAGAGAAAGGATTCGATTTCTCGTGGGAGAAATCGAAATATTCTATCAACCAGGGGATCTGGGGCACCAGCGTAGGCGGTGTGGAAACGTTGAAATCATCGGGTGTCCTTCCCGAAGAGGCATATCCATCGCAGGTGACCGACTGGGGTACTGAGCGGATCACTTTAGGATTTGAAAAAGGCGAACCGGTCTCACTGAACGGTGAAAAGATGCCACCCGTGACGCTGATCCATACGTTGCACAAGATCGCCTCGAAATACGGTATCGGCCGTGATGTTCACGTAGGTGATACTATCATCGGCACCAAAGGGCGTGTCGCTTTTGAAGCGCCTGCCCCACTGATCATTGTCAAGGCGCATCATCTGTTGGAAAAACATGTACTGACCAAACAGCAACTCTACTGGAAAGACCAGCTCTCCAACTGGTATGGACAACTCATGCACGAAGCACAATATCTGGAGCCCGTGATGCGTAATATCGAGACTTTCCTCGATGACACCCAACAGTTTGTGACCGGTGATGTGGAAATAGAACTGCGTCCCTACCATTTTGCGGTATTGGGATGTTCCAGCGAATACGACCTGATGAACTCTAAATTCGGCGAATACGGAGAGACCAACAAATCGTTCTCCGGACAGGATGTAGTAGGATTCACAAAAGTGATCGCCAACCCGTTGAAAATTTATTATACCATTCACGACAATGATTAACGTAAGTATAGCAGGCGGAACCGGCTATACGGCAGGCGAACTGCTCCGTATCCTGCTCCGCCATCCTGAAGTCAATATAGAATCGGTCATCAGCACCACCTCGGTGGGGATGCCCGTAGCGGAGATGCACCGTGATCTGTTAGGTGAGACCCATCTGGTCTTTAGTGACACTTTTCGTCAACCCGATGTGCTATTCCTTTGCCTGGGACATGGACTGTCGCGTGCATTTCTGAATGACAACAATATTCCTACCTCATGCAAGATCATCGATCTTGGAAATGATTTCCGCAATAATCCGGTATTTAACAACAGGAATTTTGTGTTCGGACTGTGCGAACAAAATCGCGAACAGATCCGCACGGCAGACAGTGTGGCCAATCCGGGCTGTTTTGCCACGACCATCATGCTGGCACTATTGCCGCTGGCATCCCGGAACCTATTGACAGACGAAATACATATACACGCCATTACAGGTTCAACGGGTGCAGGGAAGCGGCCAGCCGATACAACTCACTTCAGTTATCGCGATAATAATATCTCCGTATATAAGCCATTCACACATCAGCATCTGGAAGAGATCGCCAACACATTGACGAGTGCGGGTAACAGCGATCTACCGCAGATCAACTTCGTACCAATGCGGGGTGATTTCACACGAGGTATTTTCGCCAGCGTATATACAAGATGGGATAAGAGCATGTCGGAATCGGCTGTGATCGATCTCTACGAAGAGTATTACCGGTCATCTCCGTTCGTGTTTGTTTCCAAACAGCCCATCAGCCTGAAAGAGGTAGTAAACACCAACAAGGGATTATTACATATCGAGTTTCATAACGGCTATATCCACATTACCTCGATTACCGATAACCTCGTAAAAGGTGCGTCAGGACAGGCAGTACAAAATATGAACCTGATGTTCGGACTGGATGAAACGACAGGGCTGAAACTGAAAGGAAGCGCTTTTTGATGTGTTCTTTTAATTACCAATTACTAATTACTAATTACCAATGTGGCAGGAATTCCTATTACTTCCCAGTTCTTAGTTGTTAGTTCTAAATTCTTAGTTCTATAAGATGAATCTATTCGACGTATATAGTTTATGGGAGATTGAACCGGTACGGGCACAGGGTTGCCATGTATGGGATAGTGAAGGAACGAAGTATCTCGACCTTTACGGCGGACATGCAGTGATCTCCATCGGTCACTCTCATCCCCGTTATGTAAAAGCGGTGCAGGATCAGGTGGAGAAGATCGGCTTCTACTCCAACTCGGTACAAAATTCTTTGCAGCAGGAACTGGCCGGTAAACTGGGAGAACAATCCGGTTATGCCGACTATTCGCTTTTTCTCTGCAACTCCGGCGCCGAAGCCAATGAAAATGCATTGAAACTGGCATCGTTCCATACCGGAAAGAAACGTGTGATCGCGTTCCACGGAGCATTTCACGGACGTACCTCCGGTGCGGTCGCTGTCACGGAGAATCCGGCCATTCAAGCTCCTTTCAACACAGGGCATGAGGTCACCTTTGTCCCACTCAATGATATAGAAGCAGTGAAAACTGAAATCCTGAAAGGTGATGTAGCGGCAGTTATTATCGAAGGTATCCTCGGTGTTGCCGGTATTTTTACTCCGGAAACTTTATTCTTGCAACAACTGGCACTCCTCTGTAGCCAAAACGACGTAATATTGATCCTCGACGAGATACAATCGGGTTACGGTCGCAGTGGACAATTCTTTGCTCATCAATCAGTCGGCATACGACCCGACTTAATTACGATGGCCAAAGGGATGGGTAACGGCTTTCCGATCGGAGGTTTACTCATCTCACCCAAATTCGAAGCAAAAAAGGGAATCCTGGGGACCACTTTCGGAGGCAATCATTTGGCTTGCACAGCTGCCATCGCGGTTCTCGATGTATTGAAAGCGGAGTCGCTGGTGGAAAATGCAGCGGATATGGGTAATTATCTGCAACAGGAGTTATCAGAAATAAACGGTATCACGGAGATCCGTGGACGGGGATTGATGCTCGGTATCGAATTCTTTCCGGAATTTGCTGCTGTTCGCAACCGGCTTCTTTTTGAAAGCCATATTTTTACCGGCGGGGCAAAGAACAATGTGATGCGTCTGTTACCTCCACTCTCAATAGCGAAAGCAGAAATCGATACTTTTATCACACAACTTAAAGAGAAATTGATATGAGAAACTTCACATCTGTACATGACATCGGAGACCTGAAAAGTGCACTTATTAAGGCCAGACAGGTCAAAGAAAACCCATTTGCTGATCAGGATCTGGGTAAGAACAAAACCTTGTTAATGATCTTTTTCAATTCGAGCCTGCGTACCCGCCTAAGCACCCAGAAAGCGGCATTGAACCTCGGCATGAACGTAATTGTACTCGACATTAATCAGGGCGCCTGGAAATTAGAGACCGAAAAAGGAGTCATTATGGATGGAGATAAACCTGAACATATCCTGGAAGCGATCCCCGTGATGGGTTCTTACTGCGATGTAATCGGAGTACGTTCTTTTGCTCAGTTCGAAAACAAGGCTTCTGATTATAATGAAGTCATACTGAATCAGTTTATCCAATACTCGGGTAAACCGGTCTTCAGTATGGAGGCGGCTACACGCCATCCATTGCAAAGTTTTGCTGACCTGATCACTATTGAAGAGTATAAAAAAACAAAAAAACCGAAAGTAGTACTCACCTGGGCACCTCACCCGCGCGCGTTACCCCAGGCGGTTCCTAACTCATTTGCCGAGTGGATGAACGCTGCCGGTTATGAATTCGTGATCACCCATCCCGAAGGATATGAACTGGACGACGAGTTTGTCGGTAATGCCGTAGTGGAATACGACAAAGAGAAAGCTTACGAAGGAGCCGACTTTATCTATGCAAAAAACTGGGCGGCATACCAGGATCCGAACTATGGAAAAATTTTAAGTACCGACCGTGCATGGACTGTAGATACCGAAAAAATGGCACTGACTAATAACGCTTATTTTATGCATTGTCTGCCGGTACGCCGTAACATGATCGTCAGCGACGAGGTGATCGAAAGCCCGCAATCGATAGTGATCCCAGAAGCGGCTAACCGTGTGGTTTCAGCACAAGTGGTACTGAAAGAGATATTACTGGGATTGTAAAATGGAACGGTGGAAAAGCGGGAAGGATAATATGATAATTATTAATTGAATTATATTCTGCTAATCAGCATATCCGTAAGTCACTAATCAACCTTCTTCAATCCTATCCAATCTGAATCAATCTATATAAATATATGACAGAGAGTAAAAAAGGAGTCCTTTCAATTGTAAAGATCGGGGGAAATATAGTAGATAATCCGGAAGCACTGGAACCCTTCCTGAATGACTTTCATCAACTCGAAGGGCATAAACTTTTGGTACACGGTGGGGGGGTGATGGCATCTAAGATGGCAAAACAACTTGGGATCGAGACCAAAATGATACATGGTCGCCGCATCACCGACGAAGAAACACTGAAATTGGTTACTATGGTATATGCAGGATGGGGAAACAAAAATATAGTGGCATTACTACAAAAAACAGGATGTAATGCCATCGGGCTCTCAGGTGCCGATGCCAATACCATTCCGGCAATACGTCGCTCTCCTGTACCGATTGATTTTGGTTTTGCCGGCGATCCTGATCCGGATAAAACCAACACGGATTTTATCTCTCAACTGATAGAGAGTGGCATCACTCCAGTGTTTTGTGCCATCACGCACGACGGTAGCGGTTCATTACTGAACACAAACGCCGATACCATCGCCTATACATTAGCAACAGCACTTTCAGAAAAGTATCTTGTTACGATCTACTACTGCTTTGAGAAAGAAGGGGTAATGATGGATGTGAACGATCCGACCAGTATGATTCTGACGATGACCCGGGAAGAGTATGAAACATACAAACAAAAGGGCATTATCGTCGACGGTATGATCCCAAAACTGGACAATTCTTTCAGAGCAATAGAGAATGGCGTGTCGAAAGTGGTGATTTTACATGCGAAAAACTTATTATCCGGAAAAGGGACGACCTTAGGATGATGTGTTGATGTGATGATGTGTTGATTCCGTCAAGTCGGGACAGGTAGTGATGTATCTCAATATACCGGGATAACGAGATTGAATAAGATTGAATAAGATTGAGTAAGATTGAAACGTCATATTTAATTGGTAATTAGTAATTAGTAATTAGTAATTTCTTATGGATACTTTTACACAAAACGCGGTTGACCTGTTAAGGAAACTGGTTTCTATCCAATCATTTTCCGGAGAGGAGCATCTGCGAAGCAATTTTCTGACGGAATATTTCAATGAAAAAGGGATTTCCACAGAGCGTATCGGTAATAACCTGATTGTTCGTCAACCCCATCACGACGTATCGAAACCAACGCTGATGATGAACTCGCATCTCGATACTGTTCGACCGAATACCGGATATACTTTCGATCCGTTCAGCCCACCCCACTCCAATTCACATGTTTACGGGTTGGGAAGCAATGATGCAGGAGCCAGTGTGGTTACTCTGCTGCAGACATTCTTATATTTCTACGAAAAGGAACTACCTGTTAATCTCTTACTGGCTTTGTCCGCGGAAGAGGAAAACTCCGGTCCGAACGGAATGACGCTGCTTTGGCAGAAACTCTCGGGCGAAGTGGATATGGCTATTATCGGGGAACCAACCGGTATGAGAGCAGCCATAGCCGAAAGAGGATTACTGGTGATCGACGGGGAAGCGAAGGGGGTGAGCGGTCATGCAGCCCGTAACGAGGGAGTAAACGCACTCTATATTGCACTGGACGATATCGCCGTTCTAAGATCGATAAAGTTCGACAAAATATCACCCACGATGGGAGAGGTAAAACTGACCGTCACGCAGATCAATTCGGGCACACAACACAATGTGGTTCCGGACCGGTGCAGTTTTGTGGTGGATATTCGTCCGACGGAAATGTACACCAACAGCGAGATCATGGAGATCCTGCAACCGAAAGTGAAAAGCGAACTGAAAGCACGTTCGCTTACCAACCGGAGCTCAGCCACACCGACTGATCACCTGTTAATGCAATGCGTACAACAACTCGGTATTGAAAGCTATACCTCCCCGACCACATCCGACTGGATGAGGGTCACCTGCCCTGCCCTGAAAATGGGGCCTGGGGAATCAGCACGTTCCCACCGCCCTGATGAGTTTGTATTGATAGATGAACTGAAACAGGGTATCGAAGGATACATCCGTTTTATAGAGCATTTTCGTTAATCTAAAATAACGGTTAAGCGAGAGCAGTGTCAAGCTTGCTTGAAACATTGCCGAGCGATAGTTATTTATCAAAATAAGCAGAGCCAAGTTTACTTGAGTTATACGAGGGCGAGCTAATATCTAATTAATTGAAAATTAATAAAATAATATTACCTAAAAGATATGGCAAAAATATGGGATAAAGGCTTTGATGCCAATCAGAGAGTGGAAGATTTTACCGTAGGAAACGACCGCGAGCTCGACCTGCGTTTGGCAAAATATGATATCCTGGGTTCGATGGCTCATATCAAAATGCTGGTAAAAATCGGCCTTCTGGAAGCAGAAGAGGAGAAGGTACTACGAACCGAATTGCAAAATATCCTGGCAGAGGTGGAACGGGGAAATTTCAGGCTCGACAATGATGCCGAGGATATCCACTCACAGGTGGAAGCGATGCTGACTGAGAGGCTGGGAGAAATGGGCAAAAAGATCCATTCGGGCCGTTCCCGTAACGACCAGGTATTGGTAGATATCAAGCTTTATCTCAGAGAAGAAATCCTGCAGATCAAGGAGGAGGGAATTCAACTGTTCAATTTGCTGCAGTCACTCAGCGAACAGCATAAAGAGGTATTGCTGCCCGGTTACACGCACGGACAGATTGCGATGCCCTCTTCTTTCGGATTGTGGTTCGGTGCCTATGCCGAATCGTTGGTAGACGACATGCATACGCTTGCAGCAGCATGGCAGGTAGCCGACCAGAATCCATTGGGCTCTGCCGCTGGTTATGGCAGTTCTTTCCCTTTGGATCGGGAGATGACCACCCGCGAACTGGGATTCGCAACTATGAGCTACAACGTCGTTGCTGCCCAGATGGGACGTGGCAAGACTGAACGGATCCTGGCCCAAAGCATGTCAAATATTGCTTCCACACTCAACAAACTGGCCGCAGATAACTGTATGTACCTTTCAGGGAACTATGGATTTATCTCCTACCCCGACGAGCTGACCACAGGGTCGAGTATTATGCCTCACAAGAAAAATCCCGACGTGTGGGAATTGATCCGGGGTCACAGTAACCGACTGCAGAGCCTGCCCAATGAGATCACGCTGATGATCACCAATATGCCGCACGGCTATCATCGCGACTATCAGTTGTTAAAAGAAGTGCTCTTCCCGGCGCTAGAAACTCTTCACAGGCTCCTGCAAATGACTCATTTTATGCTGGAAAATATCTCTGTCAACCAAGATATTCTCTCCGACCCACGGTATGAATACCTCTTCACTGTAGAAGAAGTGAATAACCGTGTGTTGCAAGGCATTCCTTTCAGGGAAGCTTATCAGCAGGTAGGAAAAGAAGTACAGGCAGGTTCTTTTCATGCTCCCAAGGAAGTACACCATACCCACGTCGGCAGTATCGGCAATCTCTGTACGGAAGAAATCAGAAAGAAAATGGAGAAAGCTTCAGAGCCTATCAGGTAAACAAAATGTATGGTTTTTATATACTCGGTATATGATGACATGAATATTAGCCAACGACAAAACAAAACGGATGCCCCACAGGGTCAATCATAACCGTCCACTCGTCGCTATACTGGGTGTGTGCCTTCGTTGCACCGCATGCAATCGCATGTTTCACAGCACGTTCCATATCCTCCTTACTTTGTACCGTAAAGTCGATGTGTAACATCTGTTGCTGTGCACCAGCCTGTTCCGGCCAGACAGGCGGAACGTAGTTTGTATTGGTTTGGAAGGCGATCTTAACACCTCCCGACGGAGAACGGATGTCCAGAAAATCACCTTCCTCTACAAAATCCTTTTCCCATCCTAGCATCCGGATATAAAAATCAGACAAAGCTTGAATATCGGGGCAATCAAGTACAATTGACTTCAATTTGATTACAGGTATGTTATTCATATACTCCTCCTTTCCTCATTACAAATCTTTCATTAGTATATCTTTGATATTGCCAATACGATGTTATCAGGGCACTGCTTTTTATATATTCAATTTACCGTAACTATTGTTATATACTTTCCCCTTTTTGGGGTGAGTAAATTTTATCCCAGACCATATTTCATTAATACTTAAACAAGTGCTTTCAACAAGACCAAAATCATAACCCGATTTTATTATTATTTTCATGTTCAAGTCAGTTCCTAATTTCCCACCTTTGGGCCAGGATACCCACACCATTCCGTTCGGTTTCAGGTGATTTTTTAGTTTGGGAAAGTGTTCGATAAACTCTGTCTGTGTTTTTACAAACAGATGTATGTAATCAAATTCTTCTTCAATTGTAGTCGAAATATCAAGTAAAGGCAGTTCAATATTGTCCATAGCTTTTGAGTCAGCATTTACGAAAATTGCTCTGTCATTTTGCCTAATGCCCATTTTTTGAGCTATTGTCCTTCTGGATGGTGTATCTTTAGTCAATTGGCTCATCTGTCTGAAGTTCGTTTTTTTATTTTTGTATGATATGCGGGAATTTATCTTTTACCAAATTCAGTTCAATTCCAAATTCTAAATAAGCTTTCAACCCGTCCAATACAGTTGTAAAACCACCTGTATTGTTTTTGATTACTTCAATCAGATCATCACCTGTTTGGCTAAAACCATAATTCTTAATTATCACATAAGTCGTTTCTTCAGTGAATGCTGTGAACTCAAAATCCACCGTTGTGGCAGGGTTGTCCCACTCAATTGTTATTTTTTGATTGGGTATAATTTCTTTTACTTTTATGTTGTCAGATACACCATACATCTCCCACTTCCAGGTAACTGTTTTACCTGTTTCAAGTTGTCCGCTCGATTTGGTAAACCAAAATTTAGTGGTTATTGCCGGTTCAATGAATGCCTGAAAAACTGTCGAAACAGGTTTCCTTATCATCATTTGACATTCTACTGTCGGAATTTTTATTTCTGCCATTTTCTTTTGAATTTTAATCTCTTGTTGTTATCGGATGTCACCTAATACAATGACCATTAACGATTCATTGTATTTCTATTCGTGTTTTATTTATTATTATTTCCGCTTGTAATGCAGTTGTATTAGCCCCGTATCGTAGGTTTTTACACTTACAAGTTCAAGTTGTTGTTCGGGTCTTTCGTCTTTGAAAAGTCGTATCCCGTTACCAACCAATATAGGGATAATTGAAATAACAAACTCGTCTATCAAGTCATTTTTCAAAAGTTCATCTATTATTTCCGCTCCACCGTCACAATAAATATTCTTTCCGTTTTCTGCTTTTAGTTGTTGTACTAATTCAGTTAGGTTTTTTGTATGGAATATTGTTCTTCCTGCATTCGGCCTTTCTGTTCTGGTAATAACATACACATTTCTTTCTCCGTTATCATAGTAAGAAGGGCCAATTTCTTTAAGAACCCAATCGTAAGTTCTTCTGCCAAGAATTATGGTGTCAATAGTTTTGATAAATTCTTTATAACCATAATCTTCACCCTCTTTTTCTACTACTTTCAAAAAACTAAGGTCGTCATTAGGCTTGGCAATGTATCCGTCCAGACTTGTTGCTATGTATACCGTTAATGTTCGCATTGTCCATTTATTATTACTTAGTCCTCAATTGCTTCAATACCTTGTTCTGCAAGCTTTGCTAACCCTTCTTTCATTGCTTTGACTTGTTCCGGTGAATGTCCTTGCCATTTGGTAACTTCTCCCACAACCTTAAACGGATGTTTTGAACGGTAAGACATTGTAGGATTGCCGGGAAATTTTTTATCAGTCAAGTTGGGGTCATCCTCGATTGTTCCATTAAGTCAAATCCTAATTGCCAACCCTTTTCACTTTCGGAAGTTGTTCCTTCAGGTAGTTCTTTCAGCTCAGCGTCAATACCTTCTCCTTCCTGAATGAAAATCATTTTTGAACCACCTTTTCCGTTTGAGTAAATTTCTATTGAAATGATATCTACGATTGGTGAAAAATCCGGCATTGCACAAGTGTATTTGAGTTTGCCGGGACTCTCTACTTCCAGGTACTCTCCTGTCATCCTGTAAACTACGCCATCTTCCTCTCTGGTTATAGTATAATGTCCACCAACCCGTAAGTCCAGATCAAATTCAGTATCTTCTGTCCACCAAACTCTCATTTCCCGGGGATTGGTAAATGCTCCGAAAACTTTTTCAGGAACTACGTTAAACTCTCTTTCTATTTTAAGTTTTTTCATTTTTCCCCTTGTGTTGAATTTTCTTTTATTTGTCTTGTTACGAAAAAATAATGAAAAATAAGCAAGGCTGCCAGATGCTGTTTCATTGTCTTTTCCTTTTTAAAATGAGTGAACTCACCAATGCAACTATTAACCCGATGGGCAATACTTCCGAATAGGTAATCAAAATCACAAAAAGCGGATTTTTGTACATTTCCCTGAAGTTTGCCATTTCTGCGGTTTTGGCCTGTAAATCTGTCTCCGAACAGTTGTCCAAAACATAGGAAGTATATACGTCAATAAAGTCGGGAACAAACAGGTAATAATAAAATAACCAAACGACAACATACATTGTAGAGCCTAACAATGCAATCAAAGTTCCTGTTTTAAAGGCTTTTCCAAAGGAAATAAATCCGTCAAGGTATTTGTTCCGGTAATTTCTGATCCCAAAGAAAATAAGCGAAAAAAGCACCACCATTGCAGCATAGCCAAGAACATCATTGCCCTTGAAATCGGGGTTACTGTACATCATATTTACCATCACAATCATATTGGCACATAAGATTGTCCCGATGATCAGACCAAAAATCAATACTATTTTTCTCATCTGTTTAACTTTTAAAATTTGCGTCAAAACTAAAATCAAAAAATGAGATCGGGATCATACTTTAGTTCCAAAATTTGATTCCCAATGAGTTTTATACTAAAATATGAACCTTATTACTCTATTATTTTCAGTCTTTTAGCTTTATCTATTGCCTGTGTCCTGCTTTTCACGTCTATTTTTAAATAGAGGTTGGATACGTGAGTTTTTATCGTACTCAATGAAAGAAACAAACTTTCTGCGATGTCCGTATTGCTGTATCCTTTTGCCAAAAGTTGCAATACTTCATATTCACGACTGCTTAAATTGAGTTTTTTCAGTTCGGTTTCGTTGATTGTAAATTCTTCGGGTTGAGCTACAAATACTTCTTTTTCTACAATCACGGTTTGCACTTTGGGTTTTACAAGCTGTGTCGCTACCCAAATCCCCAATACTGTAAAAAAGACTGCAACAAGACCGATGTAGATGTCTATGGCGTTGTTAACGATTAAGAATTTCCATTGCAACCATTTCAGGACGAAAACCAAAATCGCTAATACCAATCCGTATAAAATGATATGCCTAAAGTCTCTTAAACGTGTCATTGCTTTTTTGGATTATATTGTTAAGTTTCTTTGCCGCTAACGTCTATAAATTACACAATAGATATACAACATTCGTAAATACGAGATTTATCATGCGTAAACCGATCTTTGCGACATTCTTACTTTCTAAACGCAAATATATATGCATCAGGTAAATTATCCAAAATACTTATTTCTATTCTTTTACATTTATGGATGTTCTACGGGTTATATATCTGATTCAGAAAAATGAACAAACCTCTTCAGAAAGACCTATCAGCAGGTAGAAAAAGAGGTGCAGGAGGACTCTTTCATGCCCTATGTCCATAACGAAGTTATAAACATCGAAACTTTTTCATCTCTGATTTCAAACCCCAGATTTTTATAAAACGGCGTTTCTTGCTCATAAGCAATTAACACAATTCGTAGATAATCCCTATATTTGTTCTTGACATAGTTTACTAAACTTTTTCCAATTCCTTTTCCTTGAAATTCCGGGTTTATTAAAAGATAATGAATGTAGGCAGTCATAATATTATCATCCAAAACATTGATTAACCCGACTAATCTGTCTTCATGCCACGCAGTATAAACTGTGGACGAGTTTCGCATTGCAATTACTAATTTTTCCGGATAATGCCCCGATGACCAATTCACTGAAAGAAATAAGTCTTTTAATTCATCCTCCGAGAAATTCTTTGTTGTTCTGTATTGAATTTCTTTCATATTATATAAACGTGCCCTGTTGAGTTTTCTTTTCTTGGCTTACCTACAACCGAATATTATTTATAAGTCCTAATTTTTCTTTCTTAATTATTGTAGCTTCTTGGTAAAGCAAATGCTTTTTTCCATACCTTCATATTGTCCGTAATTGGGAATTTGAATGTAATCGTTCTTTTTATAGAGTCCTATAGCTTCAGGCAACATAGTCCCTGTTTCCAAAATACTTTTTTTATATCCTAATTCTTTTGCCCAAGTTTCTAATTCTATTAATATTTTAGTTCCAACTCCTTTTTCTCGTATATTTTCAGATACAAACATTCTTTTTATTTCAATGGTATCCTGGTCATATTTTCGTATTGCACCGCAACCAATAGCTTTTTTGTCTTTATATACAACAATTACATGTTGTATGGATTCAAGCTTATTGTATTGTTTGCATTCAGAATGAGCTCTTTCATCAGCACATGTTAAATGATTCTCCAATTCGAAAACTAATTTACGAAAATCTTCATTTTCAGAATTTGTCCGTTCAACTTCAATTGCCATATTCTTCCTCTGTATTAAATTTCTCAAATAAAACTCTCTCTCAATCCATCTACGCCTAACGTCGTAATAGAGAGCAAACTATTTATCGGAGACATTGATTGCATTAATTTATTCTTTTATAGCGTTTATCAATACAAACGGAATACTCAATGTAAGTTTTCCCAATAATTTGGCTTGTTGATTCAATTTTTCTTCAACAATATCAAAAATCTTCTCGACTGACTCAACCGGTAAGAGTTTTCTCCATGAACCCATAAATGCCATTCTTATAAAATAATGATTCAACATAGATGTCCCGTCAGGAAAATAATAATTAAATTGGTCGTATTCCAAATCTTTTATTATGAAGCCATTTTCCTGTAATTTATATGTTATTGTTTTAACATCGGGACGTTTTTGAGAAATGTGCCGGTCGACAGACTCTATCTCTTTTTGTAATCCGAGTTCGGTAAGCGTTTTTTTCAATATATCATAGAACTCAAACATACTTGTATCTAAGTTCATTGTTTGAACGAATTGACCTTTTTTCTTTATGATTCTGCCACATTCACGAAACACTTGATCTATGTCACTCACATTATTCGTGCCATTATTGCTTGTTATCAAGTCTATAGAGTTATCTTTTAATGGTATTGCTTCGGCTATTCCATCAATAATTGTTACATTATCGATGCCAAAAATTTCCAATTTTTTCTTTGCCCGCACAACAGCTTCTTTCCAAGGGTCTATTCCGTAAACGTTGGAACTCTTTCCCAGTCGCATTGCTATTTCAGTAAGTGGAAAGCCAGTTCCAAAACCAATATCAATAGCCGAAATAGTATGTTTATAATCAATGTAGTCAAGTAATTTTAACCCAAAGGGGGCAGACCAAATGGGTAATTCGTCTCCTACATCAGCATATTTGGTCAAATCGTAATCGTCCTCTGCATATTTTTTCATCGTTGGTATCGTTTTTCTTTCTCCATCTGGTTATAATTTTTTTGCAAATGCAATTATATGTCCATCCAAATCGGCAAAATAGCAAACCTTATCGCCCCAATCCCTGTCTTCAATCGGACTGATGAGTTTTGCTCCACTGTTAATCGCGTTGTCAGATTCAAGTTCCAGGTCTTCCACATAAAAATAAAGTTCACATCTTGGGATACCGTTTCCCTGGTCCGGATGTGGTGTTCTGCCCGAAAGAATTTTTGCAATTCCGTTGTTTGGCATCAATCCTAATTTACAGTTTTTGGCAAGTCGGAATTCCGTCATTCCCGGAACATTCAAATCAGGGTTTCGTCGGAATATTTTTGTATAAAAATCCGCACTTGCTTGCTGGTCGTTCACATAAAGAACGGTTTCTATAAATTGAATATGTTTCATTTTTATTCGTTTAGTCTCTCTTCAATCTCCATACTTTGATGAAGTATTCTGGTTATCTCCACAAAAATACCAATTTATGGTACCATCAAAAAGATTAATCGGCTTTTCTTTGAATAGGGTCTTTTATTTAGTCGAATATATGTTTTTCATAATTTTTCCACCACTTATCGATATCAATTTTTGGTTTTCTGCAAATATAAAGGGGGATTCCGTTTTCTTCTTCAATTGCATATTTGTGGGTTATTATTTTCACCAATTCAACTTCTTCAAAAACATATTCTACCGATGGTTTCTCGTTGCCTATACTAATCCATACATCAGCATTCTTATTGCCATATCCCCAGGTCCAAAAACTGCCGTGCCTGCTAATCGGGTTAGGAAGGCCATATTTTTTCCCTAATATTTTAAGAGCACCTGCTTCTCCATAATTTTCCGCCCATAAAATACAATTACTTTTTTCTTCAGGGCTTAAAGATTGATAAACGCTATCTACCAGTTTTACCTGTTCTTCCCAGCCAAACATATCGGCATAATCTCCTGTCAGCTCTATTCGTCCATTTTTCTCTTCTAAACCTTTATATTCAACAAATTGTTCAATTGGCAGAATTGGAGTGGCCTCCGGAATAAAATAGATGGATGGTAAGAGTACGATTACAGCAACCAGATATACCCAAGATGGTTTTCCCGAAAGCAAAGATTCTATTTTCACAGCACCACCGGCAAAAAGAACAGGATAAATGGCAAATATGTAATAGGCTTTTGAATGAAGAAACCACATCATGAAGAAGATAACTAAAGCTGCGATGCCTATGGTCCTGTATTTTTTTAAATCCTTGTCAATCAGGAAGGCGCTTATACCCAAAAGGCTTATGACTAAAGTGAAAGGATATTTTAATTGTTCCAGACCGAATTCCATTGGATGAATCCCATATAGTTGTTTGTTATTCAACGCCTGTAAGTGCCTTAACAGTGGAAAGTCATTTTGTGCCTGCCAAATAATATTGGGTAAGAAAATCAGCAATGAAATAAATGCCGAAAGGTAAAGCCATTTATTTTTAAATACTTTACCTTTTTGATAGAAAATCAAGCCAACGAATATTCCAAAAGCCCAAACCAATATGGTGTATTTGGTCATTAATCCTGATCCTAAAGTTATTCCCAAAAGAATCAGGTACTTTTTGTTTTGTGTGTTTATAAATTTTATAATGAAGTAAAATCCTAATGTCCAGAATAACTGGTCAAATGCCACCGGTTGAAATAAAGTGTGATTCCGATAAAACGGAAGAAAAGCAAGAATGCAGATTCCGGATAGTAATACCGCTTTGGATTTTCCTCCCAGTTCTTTAGCAATCAAACAACATAGAATCAATATTCCGACACCTGCTAAAGTGGGAAAAAGTCTCATTCCCAAAAGTGAATAATCAAAAAACCAGTAAGATATTTTCCCGACCACACCAATGAATGGCGGAAATTCCATAAATCCCCAGTCTAAGTGCTCACTAACCGATAAATGCAGTAATTCATCACGATGAAAGCCATAATTCTGATTCCCAAACCAATGAACTATGAATTTGACAGTAGATAAAATTAGGATTATTGGCAAGTACTTTTTCATTGTTTGATCCCGAAATTCTGGTTGCCTTTTCTGTTATCCGAAGTCGTGTCAAAATAATGTATCAACATAATATCGAACCATAGGTCTGTTTTTCGATGTTTCGTCAACGATTTCAAAACCTGCTCTTTCAAACGATTTATACAGACCTATCCACGCAAAAGCGTCAGGAAGTTTCCCCTGTGTAGGTATGGTCGGATAGGCTTCAATAATTTTTATTCCGTTTTCTTTGGCGTATTTTATAAGTCCTTTTAAAAGTGCAACCGAAACGCCGTGCCGTCTAAAATCTTTTGCAATAAAAGTGCAGGGAACAGACCAAACAGCTTTATCGTCGATACGTTTATGAATTCTTGATTTTTCCAATTTCAAAAAATCTTCCCGTGGTGCAAAGGCACACCAGGCAATCGGAATGTCTTTATAAAAGCCAAGAAGTCCTGTCGGTTGATTGTTCCAAACAAGCTGCTTCATCGCATTTTTATTTCCGTCATTTATTTTGCCTTCTATATAATCTGCCTTTTTTAGCCGATAAAACATACACCAACAATTGCCACAGGCTCCTTTCACTCCAAAGAGTTCTACAAACTTGTTCCAATTGTCTTTTGTCAATGGCTCAAATCTTAGCTCGACTAAAAAATCTTTATCAATGGTTGGTGATACTGAATTCATATTTTGCCTGTCGTGTGAAATAGTGATTATTTGGTCTTTTTTATTTTACTCTTCTATCAGGGTCATGACCGACCCTTTGTCCTTTGTCAAGTGAGCAGATAGCCTGCATGTCTTCTTCGCTGATCTCGAAGTCGAAGATTCCCATATTTTCCAAAATCCTTTCCGGGTGTGTTGATTTTGGAATGGAAACCACTCCCATTTGGATATTCCAACGCAGAACAATCTGCGCCATTGTGCGTCCGTATTTTTCTGCCATTTCCGCCAACAAGGGAATATTGAATATTTTCCCCTGCATTAACGGACTATATGCTTCGTATTGTATTTGGTGTTTCTTACAATATTCAAGCAGAGGAGTCTGTAATAACCGGGGATGAAACTCAATTTGATTTACCATCGGTTTTATTTCGCATTCGGCAAGCAGCGATTCCAGATGGTGAATATGAAAATTGGATACACCAATAGCACGAACACGCTTTTCATGGTATAACTTCTCCATGGCTCTCCAGGTATCTTTGTTTTTGGAATTAGGCCAATGAATAAGATAAAGGTCAAGATAATCAACTCCAAGCCGTTTTAAACTTATGTCGAAGGCTTTGAGCGTATTTTCATATCCGGCGTCGGAACTCCACACCTTATCAGTGAGAAAAATCTCACTGCGGGCAACTCCGCTCTGGCGAATCCCTTCGCCTACGCCAGCTTCGTTCTTGTAGTAAGCTGCCGTATCAATATGGCGGTATCCCGATTCCAATGCTTTTTTAACCGACTGTATGACAACATCTCCGTCGGGTATTTTGAAGGTTCCGAATCCAAGCATCGGCATTCTAACGCCGTTGTTCAAAGTTACATGAAGTTGGATATGCATAAAAAATCCTTTTTGGTAAATTGTTATTGTAGTTTTTATATTCCGGTCTTTATTTAAATAACCGTATGCCTTTCTTTATTATACCGCAAGTTGCCGCTAAGAGGCTGGAGATCGTCAATTTAATTCATCACCGAGGTTGAGGCAAACGTTCTTTTGATCCCTTTTCTATATTTCACAGCCGGGTACCCAAAAATAACAAATAGTCCTTCCCTGCTGGCATATTTTATTCCATGCTTTTTCCTGAACCTTTTTGCTTGTTTGCCGCTTTGAATTAAAGGATGCACTCCTCCCAGCATGCAGGTTCCTAATCCTAAAGATTCTGCCGCATACATTGCTGTGGTTGCAGCAACAATCGGATCAGCCGGATCAGTATAAGGTGAACCGTAAAAATACATGGCTAAAGGGGCATCGTAATTGACCAGATTAATCCCTTGCCTGATATTATTAACATATAAACTGAAAAGTGGTTTTACAAAACCCCTGAACATTTCGTCGTTTGCTTTACCCCAAAACGGACGCATTATCGCTAAGAACCATTTGGAGACAAGCCATCTCATCCCATTAAGATATTCGCAAAAATCAATGGTAAACTTTCTTGTCTTCTCTTTACTGTCAAGTATCAGCACATTCACATCAGAAGGTGGGAGCCCCATTGGAGAGGTACTGGCAGCATCGAGTATTTTTTCAATAATTTCAGGTTCTATTTCTTTGTCAAGAAATTCCCTTATACTTCTTCTCCTACTGAATAGGGCAAGTAATTGTTCATAATTTGCGGTGCTCGCTCCAGGTGGTAAATCAAATAAATCCTCCTTGGATAATTCCCTGCCGGATATCTCAATTGCACCCACCGGACAAATAGCCATACAATGCCCGCAGCCAATACATCCAAATGCCGGAGTCATGCTGACTTTCACTTTATTATCTTCAAGATAAAGGCTAAAATCTTTACAAACCTCTACACATTGCCCACAGCCGGTACAATGATCGCTGCTTATCCGTATTTCGGCTTTTTCTTTTGTTCTTGATGTGGGTATAGCCATTTTTATCTCTTAGTTATATCCATTCTTTACATTACGTACAATATCCCTCAGCCTGACATTCGACTGTTGACGGACAAAGTTCTGTGAACCGACACAAACGACAGCACAGGTGAAACATCTTTCAAAAAACCTTTAGTTTATCTCAATTATTCTTTCTTCAATGACTGTAGTATTACTTAATACTACAGTTTTTGTCATAATACTATAAATAATCCAACCCGTTTCATGTATTCTTGATGCTGTCAATATTTCATTCTTTAGGTCCTTTAGATCTTCTAATTTAGGTAGCACAGCATTCACATTCATACTCTCTATTATTTTATTCAAATATTCCAATGTTGCATTCACCAGTTGCTCCTCATCGACCTCTTGTACCGACCTTAGAACAAAACTATTATCATCCATATCAATCTCGTCAAGATAAACAAATATATCAGCATCAAAATCCTCCGGACCGAGAAAGCTTGGGATTCTTAACTGGGTTTGTAAAACCTCCAATAATTTGTATTGTGCTCCGTGAAATGAGTGGTATTGTTGGATATCCTGAATAGAGGCCGATTCAATCGCTTCTTTGGTTGAATATATAGCCTGAATCTGCTCCAACCCTTTAGCCATTTCCGGAATGAATTCAAATTCTTTTTTTAAAATCCCGATAGTCTCTTCGATATAATTTTTAATTTCTTCCCAATTTATTACTTCTGTAAATGTACCCAGTTCATCAGTCTTATAAATGACTTTCATATCTTCGGTTACACTCATAAGTTTTTGCATTCTCGGATCAGTGTTGTTTGTTTGTATATTTTTATACAGCCACTGTATTGTATAAGAGTCATCCGTCTGGTCGAGAACTGTCACTTCTACATCATAAGTTGTAAATTCCCTCAATATGGTATCTGTCTCTTGAAGTCTGATTTTCTCATGTGTTACCGTGTAATTCTGTTGCTCTCCTTTATCCCAATACGTAATGACCTGCACAGTTGAGTCTGCCATATTGATTTGTCCGATTGCAGTATTTCCTGTTACAAGAAGCAAAATAGCAAAGAATGTCTTTTTCATTTTCTATACTATATACTGTTTTAAATGGCTTATAAAGGAAAAAGTATTTGCTAAGTGCAGGAAAAATTGGACGAATAGTTCAATTTGAACCGGAACGAAACCGATGCTTTTTCGTTACGCAAATATACAGGATAAAAATGAATTATCACAAAAAAGAAATAGAACGGCCGGGGCGTTTGATAAGTTCATTTACAAATGCCTGTTCGCATATAACATTCTAATTTTCAAGCAGGATAATCAATACGGAGCCAAGGATCATGATTATTGAGCCGATAATCTTTTTTCTGATCTCCTTTTCCTGAAAAAATTTATAGCCAAACAGAATACTTACAATGATTGAAAGCTGAAAGAGCGATAACGCATAACCCACCGGGATATGATCAAAGACATAATTTGTAGTATATTGCATTGTTCCAATACAAGCAATCAAAAGCAAAAATTTATTCATGTTTTTCAGTTTAACCGTTCTCCTGAACTCTGTATTAAGTCTGGTCTTATAAAAGAACAACACGATAAAAGAAAACAAAGCACCGAATATACACCAACTTATAAATGCGAATATTGTCGAGGATGCCAAGATCACTCTTTTTATAAAAACAGCTTCAATAGCTGTCAGTACCATTGCCCAGATTCTGAATTGAATAGCCGGATTTTTCAGAAGCTTCCATGAGAACCTTTCATCAGTTGTATCTAAAACATAATAACTTCCATAAATAATAAGCGATATCCCCATAATACCCCAAATATCCGGTATTTCCGAAAGCAAAAATAGTCCGGCAATTATTCCGACAACCGACTTGTATGAGTTTATGGGACCCAAAATCGATAGATCCCCCGTTTGAAGTGCTTTCACAAGAAAACCGTTTCCCATAGCACCTGCGATTCCTCCTAGAATTGAATACAACCAAAAATCTTTTCCTAAGTCAGGTATTTGTATGAAAAAGAGAAGAATACCACAAAACAATGAGAGTAAGAAATAGGTCAGAAAGTTAACGATTAACGGATTGTTCCCTTTTGAGGTAAGTTGTTTCTGATAGACATTCGCCAAAGGATTAGAGATTACTCTTAGGATAACGGCTATTGCAACTAAAACTGTTCCGGTCATTTATAAAGGGTCGTAAATAAGTAATTTATCTCTTCAGTACATTCACACCAACAATTCCTGTCAGCACCATTATACCACCGATAATGTGATAAGCATGAAGCGTTTCATTCAAGAACAGTATGCCACTGAAAACAGCGATTACAGGGCTAAAGTTATTGAAAATGGATACCTGTGAAGCCGGTATTGCCGTCAGGGCACTGTTAGTCAGGAAGGAAGTCAGAAAAGAGGAAAGGATACCCAGATAAAGTATCGTCCACAAAAATTCACTGTCGTTAAAAGGGGCAAAATAGAGCGGCAACGTACCCGAGTTAAGATGTACAGTTACAGCAATCAGGTTGAACACAACGCAGGCAGTCACAGTCATGAAAAACGTAATATCCATGGCATTGGACTGTTGCGTAACTTTCTTTCCCAAGACAAAGTAGATAGCCATGGATACCACGGAAAGAAGGATGAAAAAATCACCTTTCAACGTTTCGTTACTAATTTCTCCCAGTCCGTTCTTATACATAATATATACAACACCGCCTACCGACAACAACACAAAAATAATCTGCCAAAAGGAATTTTTCTCCTTCAGGAATACTGCTGCCAGAATAACCGTAAAAATGGGTGCGGTTGCCGATAGAATACCGGCTTCGGAAGCAGTGGTAAACTGCAGACCTATTGTCTGCATTGAGAAAAGCAGTAACGGATAAAACAGGGATAATACGAGCAGAGGGAATATCCTTTTCCTGTCAATCACAGGCCATCGCTTCCTGCGCAACAAATAAAAAAAGAATAAACCGGCAGTTGCCGCCGTAAAGCGGTGTGCAAGCAAATCAATGGACGAGGCATGGCGTAACGCCATCTTTACAAAGATAAAAGAAAAGCCGATAATGACGGTCATCAACGTAAGGCCGGCATAAGCTGTTATTTCCCTGTTTACCTGTCTCATTCGATTAAGTTTTTTCTCCAAATCTCCCACTCAAAGTCTCCTAGTCTCCCACTCTCCTTCCCTCAAAGTCTCCCTGTCATCCTTCCCATTTTATAAGGCAAAGGTAACATAGAAGTTCTTATCCCCAAAACAGATGACATTTTGCTACTTTATATGCGCTTTTTTTTGTACTTTTGCGGAAAATATTGGATATTCTGAAATCGTATCCCGATAGGGATCAAAGAACCAAAACATACATTTAACTTTTTCGTTGGGCCAAATGAACAGGGATCAAGTTTACTTGAATGTTTTTGATAAGCGAGTACAGAGTCAAAACAAGTTTTGACTCTGTCGAGCGCAGAAAACAGCTAAGTTTACTTAAATTCTTCCATGACCGGAAAAAGTCTAACTATTATTGAATAATGAACTTACTTGACAGTTTGATCGAAAGGGCAAAAGCGAATAAACAACGTATCGTATTGCCCGAAGGTACCGAAAAGCGAACTCTCACAGCAGCCGATCAACTGCTCCGTGATGATGTGGCAGAAATTATCCTGCTGGGAAATCCTGTGGAGATCCGGGAAATCGCAAAAGGGTCAAAGCTTTTCAACATAGAAAAAGCGCAAATCGTCGACCCGAAAGAGCATGACAAAAAAGATGCGTACACCCAACTCCTCACCGAATTACGCAAAAAGAAAGGAATGACCTATGAACAGGCATCCTTGTTAGTGGAAGACCCGTTATATCTGGCCTGCCTGATGATCAGTGCCGGGGATGCCGACGGTGAGATTGCCGGTGCGAAAAATACCACAGGCGATGTACTCCGCCCCGCTTTGCAGATTATCAAAACCTCACCGGGGGTGAAGGTCGTGTCAGGAGCATTCATCATGTTCACGCAAACGCCACAATATGGGGAAAACGGTACGCTTCTTTTTGCCGATTGTGCCGTAATGCCTAATCCTACTGCGGAGGAATTGGCATCCATCGCCATTGCTTCGGCACAAACAATGAAAAGTCTGGTAGGTGTGGAACCGCGTGTGGCCATGCTCAGCTTCTCCACCAAAGGAAGTGCTGAACACGAGATGATCGACAAGGTACGTGAGGCAGCCCGTATCGCTAAAGAGATTGACCCAAAATTACAAATCGATGGAGAACTGCAGGCGGATGCCGCAATTGTCCCTTCTGTAGGAGCAAGCAAAGCGCCGGGAAGTATCATCGCCGGCAAGGCCAATGTACTGGTTTTCCCTACACTCGAAGCGGGAAATATCGGTTACAAATTAGTACAAAGATTAGGAAATGCCGGGGCTGTAGGACCAGTATTACAAGGTATGGCAGCACCAGTAAACGACCTTTCACGCGGTTGCTCAGTAGAGGATATTTACAATATGGTAGCCATCACAGCTAATCAGGCTATCGGATTAAAACAGAATAAATAGTCGCCGGATATGAGTGAAATAATTATAGAACCTATTGAAAATTACGGACTTACCATCACCTCTGAAAGCAAAAAGAAACAGTTGTTCTCAAAAATCGGGGTAGTAGGTGCAGGAAAAGAGGGACGAACCATCATCAATATGGCTGCAACAGCCGGAATGGAGGTGATTTTTCTGGATGAATCACAGGAACGGATTGATTTTGTGATGAGGGAACTGGAAAAGGTGATGGATCATAAGATCAGCAGTTGGGGGTTAACCTCGTCGGAAAAGAAAATCATTATGAACCGCATCACTCCTACCCTTCAATACGAAGACTTTCAGGGTTGCGATTTGGTGATCGAATGTACCCGGTATTCGGAAAGCGGGCGGCGAAGTACCCCGGTGCGCAAGAATATCTTCAAAAGACTGGAAGAGATATTGGATGAGGATGCGATTATTGCTTCCAACGGCTCCACTGTGATCATCAGTGAGTTGGCTGCCGATCTCGATCATAAGGAGCGCTGCGTGAGCCTCTATTTCCCGGTGTCACATCCCGATGCCCGCATTCTGGAAATCGTAAGCGGTATGTACACCTCGGAAGAGGTGTACCACAAAATGGAGATCTTTGCCAAATTGATCAAATACAAGCCTCATCGTATCAACGAGAGCAATGGGAACGTGAGCCTCCGGATGCTGGTAGTTATGATCAATGAGGCTTGCCAGATATTACTGGAAAGGGTCAGTTCCATAGAAGATATCGAAGAGACTTTTACCATTATCTACGGACAACGCTACGGTATTTTCCGCATGGCCGATATTATCGGTATCGAACGCCTTGTAACCCTTATGGAAGCGATGTTTAACGACTTCGGGGCAAAGCATTACAAACCCAATCCTATTTTATGGAAACTGTACCGCTCCAATCAATTGGGTGTACGTACGGGAAAAGGGTTTTATATCTATGATGAAGACGGGAATCCCGTTTCGATCAACAAAAATATCGTTTAATTAGATTCAAGCACCAAGACTATAGAATTTCAAGATTTCGGATTTGACTACGTCGATTTGCCATTCAAAATTATGAATTTATGAAATCTATAATCAGTCCATTGACATATTAGTCTTGGTCTAAAAAAGATTCTACACCAAAATAAAAAAATAATCGTATGAAGATATTGGTATTAAATTGCGGAAGTTCCTCCATCAAATATAAACTTTTCGAGATGAAAAGTAAAAATGTAGTCGCCCAAGGGGGTGTGGAAAAAATCGGGATGAAGGGTTCTTTCCTAAAATTCACACTTCCCGACGGACAGAAAGTGATGTTAGAAGGGGAGATTCTTGAACATCGTGCCGGTATTGAATATATTTTAGGAGTACTCCTCAGTGAGAAATATGGATGCATCAAATCATTAGATGAAATAGAGGCAGTAGGACATCGCGTAGTACATGGCGGCGAGCGTTTTAATTCAAGTGTGCTCATTACCGATGAAGTGATCGATATACTGAACGAATGTATAGAGTTGGCGCCACTGCACAATCCCCCCAACCTGAAAGGTATTTATGCTATTCAGGAACTGATGCCTGATACACCGCAGGTTAGTGTTTTTGACACAGCCTTCCATCAGACTATGCCCGATTATGCCTATATGTACGGGATACCCTATTCATTATACGAAAAGTACGGCATTCGCCGGTATGGCTTTCATGGTACCAGCCACCGCTATGTCTCGGCAAGGGCCTGCGAATTCTTGGGAGTTCCTTATGAAGAGCAACGCATTATCACAGCTCACATCGGTAATGGAGGATCGGTGACCGCCATCAAAAACGGAAAATCGGTTGATACCAGCATGGGTATGACACCCGTCGAAGGACTCATTATGGGCACCCGTTCAGGTGACGTTGATCCTGGAGCCGTCTCCTATATTATGGAGAAAGAACATATGGGAACCAATGGAATATCGACACTGCTAAATAAATTCTCCGGAGTACTCGGCATTTCTGGGATCTCTTCTGATATGCGTGAACTGGAAGCAGCCATCAAGGCCGGGAACAAACGAGCCATGCTGGCTATGGAGACCTACAATTATCGTATCAAGAAGTATATTGGCTCATACGCCGCCGCCCTGGGAGGAGTGGATATTCTGGTATTTACCGGAGGTGTAGGGGAAAATCAGTTTGTTACCCGAAGAGATGTCTGTAAGAACATGGAATTCATGGGGATTGAACTGGATGAGGAACTGAATGCTTCGGTACGCGCCAAAGAGGTAGTGATCAGCAAACCGACTTCCAAAGTGAAAGTGGTAATTATCCCGACCGACGAAGAATTGTCGATTGCAAATGATACGATAGAGATTTTGCAGAAAGGATAAACAAAACTTTTTCAACAACTATAACTACAATGGCAATACTGCCATACGATCAATAAAAAAGCTCCGGAAAATCCGGAGCCTTTTTTATATATGGGGTTGCAAATAATTATTCCGCTACCACTTCAAAGGGAATATCTACTGAAACCTCTTTGTGAAGCCTTACCACAGCGTTGTAGTTTCCTACCTCTTTCACCTGGTCTTTTATCACAATCAGTTTCCGGTCCACTTCGAAACCTTTTTCTTTCAGGGCATCGGCAACCTGAATATTGGTAACCGAACCGAAAATTGTTCCGGTAGAACTGGTTTTTGCGCCGATAGCCAGTGTAACACCTTCCATCTTTTCGGCAAGCGCCTGCGCGTCTGCTTTTATCTGAGCCAGTTTGTGTGCACGTTGCTTCTGGTTCTCAGCCAACACCTTCTTTGCAGATTCGGTGGCAATAACCGCCTTACCCTGGGGGATAAGGAAATTACGGGCATACCCTTTCCTCACATTCACTACATCGTCTTTGTAGCCTAAACTCTGTATATCTTCTTTTAAAATTACTTCCATTTCTCTTCCTCCTTTTTATTTCATTAAATCGGTTACATATGGAAGCAAAGCTATATGACGAGCTCTCTTCACTGCTTGCGCGATCCGGCGCTGAAACTTCAATGACGTACCGGTAATCCTTCTCGGCAAGATCTTCCCCTGTTCATTCAGGAACTTCTTCAGGAATTCGGGATCTTTATAGTCGATATACTTGATACCGTTCTTTTTGAAACGGCAATATTTTTTCTTCTTCACATCCACCGATAGCGGGGTCAGATATCTGATTTCTGTCTGTTTAGCCATTTCTTAATCCTCCTTTTCGTTAAGTTCTACTTTCGCTTCAACAGCTTCCGTTTTTTCTTTCTTTACTGTTTTTGCAGCATCACCGGCTGAAGCACGTGCTTCCTGCCTCTTGCCACCTTTGTTGTGTCTTCTTTTTTCGGCATATTCCAGCGCGAATTTATCCTGTTTCACAGTTAAGAAACGGATCACACGTTCGTCACGACGGAAATTCACTTCCAGTTTGTCGATCACTGACGGATCTGCATTGAACTCCAGGAAGGTATAAAATCCTGTCGTCTTCTTGTCGATGGGATACGCCAGTTTGCGCAAACCCCAGTCTTCTTCGTTCACAATTTCGGCCCCTTGATCCGTGAGGAGGGTTTTGAATTTTTCAACCGCTTCCTTCATCTGAGCATCAGACAAAACGGGAGTCAAAATGAAAACGGTTTCGTAATTGTTCATACTAATTTAATTATTAATTCGTTAATTGAAAAAATTTCGAGGTGCAAAGATATAATAAATTATCCTATTCTCAAAATGTCAATAATGATTACTTTCCCGATCATTCAACTTTTTAGACCTACATTTGTTATCTTGATATCGTAAATCCATTAAAAAAAATGAAGAAAACAATCAACCAGGCGCTTGTAATTTTCGGCGCGTCGGGCGATCTTACATACCGGAAACTGATCCCTGCCGTGTTCGACCTGTTTATGAACGAGTCACTGCCGGAAGGTTATGCCGTGCTGGGAGTGAGCCGGACTGAATTCACGAACAAACAGTTCCGCAAGAAGATGAAAGAGGGTATCCGTCTGTTTGCCCACTATAAAGAGGCAGATGAAAAGAAAATCGACAGTTTCCTCTCCTCCGTTTTTTATCTGAGTATCGATACCGCAAAGGGAGAAGAATATATATATGTAAAAAAGAAACTGAGCGAACTGAACAAGAAATTCAATCTTGGACATAACTATATTTTTTATCTCTCCACTCCTCCGTCCCTCTACCCTATCATTCCAAAATTCTTATATGGACAGGGACTTACATTACAACAAAAGGGCTTCCGGAGGATTATTATCGAAAAGCCTTTCGGACATGATCTCTCGTCGGCTATTGAGCTCAATAAACAATTGCTGGAGTTTTTTCAGGAGGATCAGATCTATAGGATCGACCACTATCTGGGTAAGGAGACGGTACAAAATATGTTGGTAACCCGTTTTGCGAACGGCATTTACGAACCACTTTGGAATCGAAACTATATTCAGCATGTGGAAATAACGGCAGCCGAGAGTGTGGGTGTGGAAGATCGGGGCGGTTATTATGATGGGTCAGGTGCACTGCGTGACATGATCCAGAACCATTTGCTTCAGGTGTTGTCGTTAGTAGCCATGGAGCCTCCGAACAAAATAACGCCTGAGGAGATCCGCTATGAAAAGATGAAAGTCTTCCGCTCCCTGCGTCCCCTGGGTAAAACCGACCTGAAAAAGAATGTGATCCGCGGACAATACACCGAAGCAACCGTACGGGGAAAACATTACAAGGGATATCGCGAAGAAAGCAATGTAAAACCTGATTCCCGCACAGAGACTTATGCCGCAATGAAGATTTTTATCGACAACTGGCGTTGGGAAGGAGTACCCTTTTATATCCGTACGGGGAAACGACTGCCCACACAGGTATCGGAAGTAGTCATCCATTTCAGGCCATCGCCGCAAAGGTTGTTCAAAGCAGCCGAAGGGACAGTTCATTCCGATAACCAACTTATCCTGCGTATCCAACCCGATGAAGGTATTCTGCTAAAGACCGGGATGAAAGTGCCGGGTAGTGGCTATGAAGTGAAATCTGTCAATATGGATTTTCATTATTCGGACTTGAACGACCATTATATACCCAGCGCCTATGAAAGATTGATACTCGACTGTATGGCAGGGGATAATATGCTTTTTATGCAGGGTGCCGCAGCCGAAGTGACATGGAAATTCGTACAGCCTATCCTCGACTACTGGGAGAACGACAAAGATGCACCCCTCCACGGTTATCCTGCCGGCTCCTGGGGACCGGACATGGCTGACGATCTTATCGAAGGCAAAGAAAACACCTGGCGATACCCATGTAAAAATCTGGCAGAAGACGGGATTTATTGTGAATTATGATTTATAATTTATGATATAGGATATGGAATCCTATAATTAACTGTGGACAATTGGTAATCAGTAATTGGTAATTAAAATAAGGATGTACATACAAATTTTTAAAACGAAAGACGACTTGAACCGGGTATTTACAGACAGGCTAAAAGAAATCATTTCTGAAAAAGACACAATTACGGTCGCACTGTCGGGAGGTTCTACCCCAAAATCATTATTCGATTATTGGGCACAACTGCCGGAAGGTGAAATCAACTGGAAAAAAGTTAAATTCTTCTGGGGTGATGAGCGTTGTGTTCCGCCATCCGACGATGAAAGCAATTACAAAATGACAAAAGAACATCTGTTCAATTTCGTACCGGTACCCCACGAAAATATTTTCCGTATCCATGGAGAAAACGATCCCGGATCCGAAGCCGTAAGGTATGGCAAACTACTCTCCGGGGAGTTAGAAACGACTAATAGTGTACCTTCTTTCGATGTTTTGATGCTGGGAATGGGAGACGACGGACATACCGCTTCCATTTTCCCTCATGAGATAATACTCTGGGATAGCCCTGGGAATTGTGTAACTGCTACTCACCCCGTAAGCGGGCAAAGACGGGTGAGCCTCTCCGGTAAAGTAATCAATGCGGCAAGGGACATCTTTTTTCTGGTGACCGGAGAAAACAAAGCAGAGAAAGTAAAAGAGATCATAGAACAACCCGACAAAGCCGCAGAGAAATATCCGGCTGCACTGGTACGACCGGAGTCGGGAAATCTTTATTGGTTCCTTGACGCCCCAGCGGCCAAATTACTTAAATACAAGCCAGGCACTTAACCGCTGAGCCACTTAACCTCTCAGGCACTTTCCCTCTTTCCCACATCACACCATCCCCCTTGCCTTTATCTCCAGGTACTTATTGATGCTGTCGATGGTCAGGTTTTCAGGGGAGGAAAGCAGACACTGAATGCCGTGTCGGTTCAGTTCCTTCACGATCAGCCGTTTTTCAAAAGCAAATTTCTCTGCAATAATCTTATCGTATACTTCATTCAGTTTTTCGGCTTTTTTGTCAATCAAGCGGTTCAATTCTGTATTTTTGAAGAATATCACAATAAGTAAATGGTTTTTGGATATCGCTTTAAGATAGGGAAGTTGCCGTTGCAATGCATCGGTCGTCTCAAAATTGGTATAAAGGATCAACAGGCTCCGTTGTGTAATACTTTGCTTGATCTCTACGTATAACCGGTTGAAATCGCTCTCAAGAAAGTCGGTTTCAATACGGTACAATGCATTCATGATTTTTTGCATTTGTCCGGCTTGCCGGTTAGCAGGAACACGATCTTCTACTTTTTTGGAGAAAGTAAATAGTCCTGCCTTGTCCTGCTTCCTGATAACAATATTACTTAGTGCCAACGTAGAGTTGATAGCCCAATCCAGCAGGGTCATTCCACCGAAAGGCATTTGCATGCTCCGTCCCTTATCAATTAGCATGTAAACCGGTTGCGATTTCTCTTCCTGATATTGATTTACCATCAATCCTCCCTTTTTGGAAGTCGCTTTCCAATTGATGGTACGGATATCATCCCCCTGTACATACCCTTTGATTTGTTCAAATTCCATCGTATGCCCGATCCGACGGATTTTCTTTAATCCATACTCAAACGGATTATGCGAAAAAGCAATCAGGTCATATTTTTTCATCTGGATGAACGAGGGATAAGCTGCCACCGTGGCATTTTCCGAAAAAATATAACGCCGCATAGCCAGGCGAAGAGGGGTAAGCACAGAAACATTGAGTTTTCCGAACAGGTATTCACCCCGTTGCACAGGGCGTAGAGTGTATTCATACTCTTTCTCCGCAGATTTCCCGATATCACTTTCCATTAAAAAATCACGCTTCTGGTATTGATAGGGAATTTCGTCAATAATATGCAGACGCACGGGAACAGGATAATGATTGTGGATTTTTATCCGGACTATATTTTCATCACCGTTCGAGAGCATCTCAGGCAAAACCCGCGATGAAGAAATATTATCCTTTCCCGAAAAAAGAACGAATATATCCACCAAAAGTAGCAGTAATAAAACTATAAGCAGCCCTACAGCCACAGGATACAACCAATCCACAAAAAATGAAACGAAAGAGAGCACTGCAATACCGAGCAGCGACCAATAAAACACATGGTTTATATATAGCGATTTCAATATCTTCATTATCTTCTCATTTCATCAGGGATATGCAGGAAACGGTTTACTTTATCGAGGGACTTCTATACCGGCTACGATCTCCGCAATGATCTGTTCCGCTTTCAAACCTTCCATCTCTTTCTCGGGCGATACAATCACACGATGGCGCAATACCGGAACCACTACATCTTTAATGTCTTCAGGGGTCACAAAATCACGTCCATTGAGAGCCGCCATTCCTTTAGCGGCATTCAAAATTGCGAGAGAGGCACGTGGTGATGCACCCAGATAAAGCAACGGTGTCTGGCGTGTTTGCTGGACAATATTCGCAATATAGGCCATCAAGTGGCTTTCCACGATAACCTCACGCACCAATAACTGGAACTTCACAACCTGGTCTCCCGACATCACATTGCTGATATTCTCGATTTTATTAAAACCTTTTGTTTCATGCTCCCTGCGGATGATCTCAAACTCTTCGGACAAGTTGGGGTAATCGACTACTATCTTGAAAAGAAACCGGTCTAACTGTGCTTCCGGCAAACGGTAAGTGCCTTCCTGTTCAATGGGATTCTGTGTAGCGATCACAATAAATGGCGCTTCCATACGATATGTGTCACCGTCGAGGGTAATCTGCCGTTCTTCCATCACTTCAAACATAGCTGCCTGTGTTTTGGCCGGCGCACGGTTTACTTCGTCCACCAGGATAAGGTTGGCGAAGACAGGGCCTTTCCGGAACTGGAAATCCGAGGTTTTCATATCGAAGACCGATGTTCCGAGAATATCGGATGGCATCAGGTCGGGTGTAAATTGTATCCGGCTGAAAGAGGTATCCACCGCCTTTGCCAAAAGTTTCACAGCAAGTGTCTTGGCAATGCCCGGCACACCTTCCAGAAGCACATGGCCATTGGCAAGCAGCGCAACCAACAGATAATCAATTAATTTATCCTGTCCCACAATCACTTTTTGTAGTTCCGCCCTCACTGTATCCATCGTATTCCGCAACTCGCTTAAATCGATCCTCGATTCAAACCGGATATTCTCTTCTACATTTTCGTTCAACTCCATATCTTTTATTGTTGAATTGTTTAATCATTATTACTTGTCCCACATCCCACATCCCACATCCCACATCTCATATCCCACATCCCACATCCCACTTCCCATATCCCATATCCCATATTCCAAATCCCATATTCCAAATCCCAAATTGGCACATCAACTCCCCTCCCAAAACCGATCTATCAATGTGCCCAGTTGTATAAGTTGTTGTTTACTGCACTGAGGCTGATGATTTACCTTTTCAATTAAAGAAAAAATCTCTTTGATCAGTTCCTCCTCTTTCCCTGACTTGAGGCACAACCGTTTAATTAACTTATTTTCAGTTAGTTGCGTATCTATATTATAGGTTCTCCGCACCCTATCCAGAAAATAAATAATCTTTTTTCGGGCAATATCAGAAGTATTTCCTTCCTGAAAATAGAGATTTCCTATTGTTTGTACGAACTCAACAGTGGTATTCTTCACCGGTTTTATGACAGGCACAACGCGTTGTTTACGTTTGGCCGTAAAAAAAATAAAACCAATCAGTCCGTAAACAAAGATCAACCATGTCATCCGTAACGCCGGATATTGAAAGATAACGCCCAACTGGCTTCTTTGCGACCTTTCATTATGTTGTTGTGAAGCAACGAACCACACTACCGGCTGGTCGGGAAGATAACTTAATACCCTTTCTGCATACTCCTGCAACGCCTCGCCCGACATCAACGAATAATTAGAAAAAGCAACCGGTTGATTATGCAGAAGGATTTTACCCTCCCCGAATCTGAATTCCATAAAACTAATGTATTCCGACTCATTCGGTAATGTCATATAACCCAGTGCTGTGGAGGATGTTGTATCAGCATGCACAAAAGCGTACTGCCCAAAAACCGGAGAATAAATGTATTCATCATCCCATTCCTCTCTTGAGAATTTAAGCTTCATCCCGGGCCTGTCGCCAATGTGAGGATTAAAAAGAACCGGAAGACTGTATGAGACGTACTCGCAAATAGCCTGTAACGTATCGGTTAAATAAGGATCAAATCCATCGGACGCAATAAAAAGTATACTACCTTGTTTGACTGCATTCAATATTTTGTTAGTCGAACCCTTATCTATATACACAGATTCCCTGATGAACAGGTAGGTCTCTTTCGGTGTATCCAGGCTGTCCTGATATTGAAAATATTCAAAGGGACTTTTACTGTAACGAACAACACTGTCATCGAACAAACGATCGATTTCCTGATTCAACACATACAAGTCCAAAGGCTTTTTCTCATCCAGATAGTAGCTTGGCGACCAATCCAACGGCTTCTGGCGTGCCTGGCCTATCACAATCATCACGGCAATGAGGATCGCAAAAACCAACAGATATGTCTTTAGCGCCCTACTCATTGTTCAATTCTGTTTTTATATGACGCAGGAATGTTTCCCGGGCTTTCCGGTACTCCGAATCATTAATAGAAAACCCGCCATACCAGATATAGTTATACAGATAGGAGAGGTATCTGAATTTTTCCTGCAATGTCTTATCCTTAATTTCGGAGAAATAATCTATATTCGTTTTGTCGGGATTCCACCGGATAATATTATTGTCAGTATAAGATCTGAGCACCCATAAATAAAGCAACCGGACGGACTGGCGTGTATCACCCTGCTGCTCAGCCTCACTGAGGAGGGTTTCAAAATTTGCTTCGCGGATATGCTCCTCCACATTTGAGAGGGTGACGGCCACCATTTCGTTTTTCTTTTCAAAGAACCAGCGCCCACGGTGATTCATGAACAGGCGGACAACAATATATAACGCCACCAAAAAAATCACCACCAGCATAATATTCAATATTTTATCTGACAGGTTGTTGATTGATGAAACGTCGGGGGTTCCGAAAAGCTTCCGGATCCACGCCGAGATCATTTCCTTGAGTCGTTGGAAAAAACTTTTATTGATATTTCGCTCATAATTCAATGCGTCGTCCGATGCATACCTTTCAGCAAGATAGCCGTCGAAATACCGCATAGTGCCCAGCAAAGAAGTATCTCCCGGAATCACATTAATAATGCTGTCCCGTTGGAACCGGGTCAAACTATCCGGATCAATAAATGTAGGTTCCAATATAATATGCAGGGAATCGGCATCCGTTTCTTCGATTGGTGCGACAACGCTATCCTGCGGAGAAACTTCAAAAAATGAGATAAATCCGGCAATAAATATGACAATCAAAAAATTATTCCACATTCTGTCCTATTAGATCTATTTCCGATAAAGCCTGGGTGTGATACCGCTGTTCCTGCATACTGTAATAGACAATACCCTGGTTCACTGTTAAAATATTGGACAATATATATGACAAGACAAACGACACTATGTACAAAATAGATATATAAATTCCAAAATCTGCATTCAACTCCCCGTTGCCGGTTGTAAATAATGAAAACATCATAAATATATAGGGAATCATCGTCACCATACCCTGTAGAATACTCAATATAAAATAGATGACTACCGCCGATCCTATAATATGCCAAAACTTTTTTGAAAACAGAATTTTCCATCCTTGCCGCATCGCATCGGTAAAGGATACTTCATTGAGAAGATATACATAGAATGTCTGGGTAATCCAGACCGTCGCAACGGGTATAAGCAGGATCAGGATAAAGACACCCACTACCAGCAAGACCAAGACACTTGCCAACAAAGTCGCCACGATAATAAGCGGAAAGAATGTAACAAGCGAATAAAGACCAAACCGGATAATCCTGGGTAAGAATCTCCTGATCCGTTCAAAAATCTCTGACGAAGTAAAATCCTCTCTCCCTGTCTCTTCAATCAACCCCAGATAAACGACAGGATAGCTCACTGCAAAAATAGAGAAGAGGATACTCAGCACTATCATCATGATCAACATGGAAACAAACAGAACAGGATTATCTGAGAAATAATAACTTATGTCATATCCGATACCATCATTGACACTACTAAACAGTGCTGTAAAAAGATCGCGAAAAACAAAGAAATAGATTACACAGAGTAAAACCAGAATACCGCCTGTGATTACAATATAATTCCCGAAAAAATTCTTCCAGTAGCTTTTAAAAAATGCTATAGTGTCGATGATATAACCACTGAAATCCCTTTGTTTATATAACTGAAACATATATAGTTTTAAATTAATTCATTGTTTTTCAGACTTCTTTACCACCATAAACGGATAAACCATATAGTAGAAAAAAATGAATGAAAAAGAGCCCAGAATAATCACCAGATTTACCGACAGAGGCATACTGCCGGAGAGCCTCGTCACAAAACCTTCTATAAAACCTGCCACCACAAAAAACGGCATGGTACTCAATATGATATATAAACTCTCTTTGAATCCTTTCTGAAAAGAAGTGAAGCGCGAATAGGTTCCCGGAAAAAGGATGGACGCCGCTACCACAAATCCTGCAGCAGTTGCCACGATAATACTGAATATCTCCATGGCGCCATGAAGCCAGATACCCTGTAAACTTTCAGCAAAGGCATCGTGCTCATAAAAGAAATATTGAAATGCACCTATCATGATCCCGTTCGACATGGCAATATAAAAAGTAGGGACACCCGCCAGCACTCCGAAAATAAACGTCCGTAATGCCACATAAATATTGTTCACAGTAATTCCGATAAAAGATCCCATACGTCCACCCGACTTATACACTGCCATCGGATCACCTTTCTCAATATTTTCCAATGTCATATTCACATATTCATCACCAAGGATCAGACGCACAAAAGTATCGTCATATTTTGCAGAAACGGCACCAAGGATAGTGAAAAACAGAAACATCACAAACGCGAACCACATCGTTTTTCTATATTTGTACATCAGGAGAGGGACGTCGGTTTTAAAGAATTTCCACAACCTGTTCCTTTCGAGGCGTTTCGTTTTATAAATTTTACGGTATATTTGTGAAACCAAAAAATTGAGGTAATCGGTCGTCCTGCTTTTTGGATAATAGGTCTGGGCAAAAGATAAGTCGTTGAGCAAATGGATATAAAGGCTAGCCATCTCATCCGGATTCTGAGGGTGATCAGAGGCTAACAACTGCTCAAATTCCAGCCACTTGCTTTTATTTTGCTTTATGAATGCGACTTCCTTCATATAGTTCGCTAAATTAATGATAAAATGTCAAAGTTATACATTACTACTACACAAAATGTACCGCTTTTTTTCACTCCCGCATCGATAGGCGAACGGATGCTGGGATATATCATCGACATGATCGTAAAAGCTTCCTACGTCATCAGCCTATATTACCTGTTTAGATACCTGAAATTATTGGATTTATTTATCAACATGGAAACATGGGGGCAAATTGCACTATTTCTGGCGATATACTCTCCTGTTGCATTTTATTCGCTCGTAAGTGAGAGTTTAATGGAAGGAAGAACCCTGGGAAAGATGGTAGTCAAGACGCGGGTAGTAAAAATCGACGGTTACCAGGCATCATTTACCGATTATTTCACACGATGGATATTCAGGTTGATCGATATTGATATGGGATTTGTGCCGGGTGTATTATCTATGCTGTTTACCGGGCACACACAACGACTTGGCGACCTGGCAGCAGGGACAGCCGTAATTTCTGAAAAATCGAAATACAACCTGTCCCATACTATTCTGGCAGATATAAACGGAGATTATGAGCCCTATTTCTCAAGAACTCAGATGCTGCAATTTAACGATAATGACATGCGCATCATCAAAGAAAATGCCCTCTATGCCATTCAAAACAGGGACGCGGCTTTAATGGAGAAACTTACGACAAAAATTGAAGAGGTAATCCGTATTAAGCACAAATTCCCGACCCAGGAAAAATTTATCCGGAAAGTAATCGAAGATTATAACTACTATACCGGAGAATAGACAAAAAAGGATATCCCGGACTATCTCACCGTTTTGATCCTGTAGGCACAAGCCACTTTCCCCTTTTCCATATTGGCCAGTTTGCCTTTCGCCATCCTTTTACGAAGAGGAGATATCTTGTCGATAAACAGGATACCCTCGATATGATCATATTCATGCTGGATCACCCGTGCCATATAACCGGAGTATGTTTCATCGCGCGGCTGCAGATCCTCATCTATATACTGAATACGGATTTGGCTTTCACGGGATACCTTCTCATGAATGCCGGGTATACTCAGACATCCCTCTTCCGAAGAATCCAACTCCCCACTCCGTTCAATAATATGGGCATTGATAAATGCCTTTTTAAAATCCTTGAATTCAGGATGCCCGTCATCGGCAAGCGGGGAGAGATCTACAACAAAGATACGATCTTCCAGTCCCACCTGCGGGCCGGCAAGCCCTACCCCGTCGGCACCATACATGGTCTCGAACATGTTATCGATCAATTCCTTTAAATTGGAATAATTTGCAGGATCAATATCCTGTGCCACTTTTCGCAAAACCGGGTGTCCGTAAATATATATAGGTAAAATCATAATTAACTAATCAAATCCGAAAAACGCTTTTCACTCTTAACTTTTTATTTTCCACTCATTATTCTTCTGCTTTCCATATAACCCTGCAGGATAATGGCAGCACTGATTTCATCGACCAACTCTTTATTTTGACGATCTTTCTTTTTCAATCCGGCATCTCTCATTGTCTGTTCGGCCATTTTGGATGAAAACCGCTCGTCCCAATATTCCACGGGAATTTGAGGATATAATTTTTTCAATCGGTTTACGAAAGGCTCCACCCTTTTCATATTTTCCGAAGGTTCATTGTTCATCTGTTTGGGTAGCCCCACCACAATGCACGACACATCCTCTTTTTGAAGATACTCACTCAGAAAATCAAAAATCTTGGATGTCTCCACTGTAGTCAGACCATTGGCAATGATCTGCAGCTGGTCACTCACGGCTATACCCGTACGCTTTTTCCCATAATCGATAGAAAGAATCCGACCCATAGCCTTAAGGAGCATCAAATGTGCGTCTGCGCAACTCGAAATCGCGTCCAAGATATTTCTCCCTTACTACCGGATTGGCAGCCAGCTCTTCGGCCGTACCCTGAAACAGCACCTTCCCTTCAAAGAGCAGATAAGCACGGTCGGTAATACTCAACGTCTCATCCACATTATGGTCGGTAATAAGAATACCTATATTTCGATATTTCAATTGGGCTACAATCGATTGGATATCCTGTACAGCAATCGGGTCGATACCGGCAAACGGTTCATCGAGCATAATAAATTTCGGGTCGATAGCCAGACAGCGAGCTATCTCAGCCCGGCGGCGTTCACCACCCGAAAGCCGGTCACCCGTATTCTTCCTCACCTTCCCCAATCCGAACTCATCAATGAGGCTTTCCAATTTATCTTTTTGTTCCTGAGGTGATTTATCGGTAAATTCCAACACCGATCTGATATTATCCTCCACTGTCATTTTCCGAAAAATAGATGCCTCTTGCGCCAGATAACTAATCCCGTGCTGGGCCCGTTTATAGACCGGGAAGCGGGTGATATTCTGCTTTCCTATAAATATTTCTCCTTCATTCGGCACAATCAACCCTACTGTCATATAGAAAGTAGTTGTCTTACCGGCTCCGTTTGGACCGAGTAGTCCGACGATCTCACCTTGCTTTACATCGATGGAGACATGATTTACCACCGTCCGCTTACCATACTTCTTCACCAGATTATCGGTACGCAACGTCAACGATTCTTCCTGCTGCAGGCTCTCCTCCGCTGTTGTATTTACCCCTTCAGTCTCAACGCCGGGGACTATGCCATCTCTCGTTTCGTCCATTTACTCGAAATATTTTTGCAAATATAGTGAAAAGCCGAGAGAAAAGCCAAGCTTGCTTGATTGTTTTCGATAAGTGGGTACATAGTCAAAACAAGTTTTGCCTCTGTCGAACGTAGAATTGGAAATCGAGGAGCGAAGGCGACTCAAAACAATTAACTTGTTGAAATTTTCCGAGGCACATCCTATTTATTATGGAAAGTTAGGAAAAAGTTGGAAGACAGGAGACACAGAAGCCAATTATTCAACGTTTTGGTTCAGGGGTTTGTGATACATTAAAAGGATTGAAGAAATAGAGATCCCCCTTTTCATACAGCGGGATCTGCAACTTCAGCCGTTCCAGATAATCATCATAATCGTTATTCTGCCCCCATGCTGCTTCGGATAAGGCAGTGATACGGGGAAAAGTCATAAATTCAAACCTTTCGGTTGTCGCTATGACTTCTGTCCACAAATTGGCCTGCATACCGACAACCTGCTCAAGACGACTTCCCTTCACCCATTTTTCCGGAGTGAAGGAATATGCCTTCTTCAGATCTGCAAAGTCACCGCTCCATCGGCGACCGACAGCATGGGTAGAATCCTGTACAAAATCAAAATAATAGGGTATTCTCGGACATAAAACCACCTTATAATCTTTCTCAAGTGCTTTTTCCAACTGTGCGGGTTGGTCGTGTCGCCACCAAAAAATCAAAGTTTTTTCAGAAGGGAACGATATATCAGCCATCTCGTCCCATGCCAGTATCTTATTGTTCATGGCAAAAAGAGAGTCAGCCATACGCACCATAAAATATTTTTCCACCTGCGATAAATCCTTCAAATTATGTTTTGCCATAAGGGTTTTAATCCCTTCATTATGATTCCATGCCCCATTACCGAAATGCACTTCGTCGCCTCCCAGATGGATCATTTCCGAAGGAAAGAGCACATTCACCTCTTTCAGGATATCGGTAAGATATTGATATGTACCTTCATTTCCCGGATCAAAAGTAAATTCAGGATATCTTTCCGATCCTCCGCCGCTGAATTGGGGATAGGCACGGTTGGCAGCACGGGCATGTCCCGGCATGTCGATCTCGGGAATTACCACTATCTTCCGCTCTGCAGCATATTGCACAATCTCCCTTATCTCTTCCTGTGTGTAGAACTGTGGTGCGGCATCACTATCACTATGATTTCCTATTCCGCCGATATAGCCAAGAAGAGGGTATTTTTTTATTTCTATGCGCCAGCCGGGGTCATCGGTCAAATGCCAATGGAAACGGTTCAGTTTGTAAAAAGCCATCCAGTCCAATAGTTGTTTTACCTTTTCCTTACCGAAAAAATGCCGTGATTCATCCAGCATAAATCCACGCCACTCGTAGCGCGGCGCATCTTCAATATTCCAGCAGGAGATCGAATTGTCTTCAGATGCAGAAATGAGATGCAACAGCGATGTAATTCCCCGGAAAATACCTTCTTTGTCGCCAGCGGAGAGAGTGATACCTTTGGGTGACATCTTCAGGGAATATCCCTCCTTATTGTTACCGGCCCTATTCTCTTTCAGTAACGATATGGATCGGCTTCCGGCTTGGGATTGAATGGAGAGCGGCAACCTTTTCATGTCGAACAATATTTTCTGTAAGAAAAGGGCTTCGTCAGAAAACGATGGATCATTAATATATACCGTTGTCTTACTGTCCAATAAAAATGAGCCGGTGACTTCCTGATAGGATCCGGGCAATGGAATTATAGGAGGTGTCGCCTGTGCTCGTAACGATTGCGCTGCTAAAGAGAAAAGAAGCAAGAATAACACATTTGCCTTCATATAACTAAAACATTTATTTTTATTCTGAAATAATCACTGTCGACTGATCCATTTGCCCGGCAACGGGTGGATTCATTTTTGCCAATTCCACCTCAATCCGACCGATCTCCGGAAATGCTCCCTTCACTCTCCGTAAAATACGGTATGCTGCATTTTCAATCAATTTAGAAGGTTTTGCCATCTCCTCTTTTACCAAACCATATACTTCCGCATAATTGACCGTATCCTTAATGTCATCGCTGATACAGGCCTCTGATAAATCGGCTGAGAAGCGCAATGTCACGGAAAAATTATTTCCATGAATAGTCTCATGTTCCAATACACCATGGTAAGCAAAAAAATGCATATTTTTTAATTCGATGGATGTCTTCATTGATTTATTCTTCTTATCAGGAACTCAATTATGGGAATATTTCGTTATATTTGTTGTTCTAAATACAAATATAATGAAAGCAAATTTATAATCATATGAAGACAACCGAAATTCCCAAAAGACTTTCAGCCATAAGGCAATTTATGGAGGAGAAACAACTCGATCTATTCATCGTTCCCAGTACTGATGCCCATCTGAGTGAGTACCCGCCCAAGCACTGGGAATCCAGAAAATGGATCAGCGGTTTTACCGGTTCCGCAGGAACGGCTGTAGTCGCAAAAGATAAAGCAGGCGTATGGACGGATTCGCGCTATTTCCTTCAAGCGGCCGACGAACTGAAAGATACGGGATTCGAATTGTTTAAAATGGGGCAACCGGACACACCCGATATGACGGATTGGATTATTGGGCAGGCCGGCACCGGCGGGACAGTGGGAATCGACGGATTGGTTTACGCAGCCTCCGATGCAAAGGCCCTAAAAACAAAACTCGATGCAAAAGGGATTCGATTGGAAACCTCCCTTGATCCTTTTGCAACCATATGGAAGGATCGTCCGGAAATCCCTGAAAACAAAGTCTTCGCTTTGCCTGACAGCGTAGCCGGGGAACCAGTTACGAGCAAGATCGCCCGTATCAATGCCGAATTGAAAAAGGTGGATGCGGACGGCTTGATCATAGTAACCCTCGATGCGGTAGCATGGACTTTTAATCTTCGGGGAAACGACGTGGATTACAACCCCGTAGCAGTTGCATATGGCTACGTTTCGGAGAAGGAGACAGTACTGTTTATCGATCCCGAAAAGTTGACTGATGAAGTAACTAAGACGTATAAAAAGCAAGGGATTAAGATTACCGACTATAATGATATTTTCGAATATGTCGCCGGATTACCGGAAAATAACACTGTCTGCATTACCGGTAATAAAATCAATTATAAGTTGCTGCAAACTATCCCCTCCTCATGCAAGATTGTGGACGTACCGTCGCCCGTGGATCTGATGAAGAGCATAAAGAACGAAACTGAATTAAAAGGATTCAGGAATGCCATGATCAAAGACGGTGTGGCACTTGTGAAATTCTATATGTGGCTGGAAAAGGCCGTTCCCGCAGGAGAAGTGACAGAAATGGCCGTGGAAGAAAAGTTGCATGAGTATCGTTCTCAACAGGATCTCTTTGTAGGCGACAGTTTCGGCACTATTGCAGGATATGCGGGGAATGGCGCCGTTATTCATTATCATGCTTCTCCCGCAACCTCTCTACAGGTACAGCCGGAAGGATTATTGCTGATCGATTCCGGTGCCCAGTACAAAGACGGAACGACCGATATCACCCGCACGGTGACTGTCGGTAAGTTAAGCCGACAGATGAAAAAAGATTATACCCTAGTGTTGAAAGGACATATTGCCCTGGCTACCGCTATCTATCCCGAAGGAACACGTGGGTCGCAACTTGATATCCTTGCCAGAAAAGCACTGTGGGAAAACGAGCTCACTTACTGGCACGGTACCGGACACGGCATCGGACATTTCCTCAACGTTCACGAAGGACCTCAAAGCATACGTATGGAAGAAAACCCGACTCAGCTCAGGCCGGGAATGGTTACTTCCAACGAGCCGGGGGTATATCGTGCCAACCAGTATGGTATCCGCATAGAGAACCTGATTGTCACACAAGAGTACAAGAAGACCAAAGAGTTCGGCACTTTTTATAATTTTGAAACAATCACGCTTTGTCCTATCGACACCAAACCGATAGTCAAAAAGCTACTCGCCAAAAATGAGATCAAATGGCTCAACAATTATCATAAAATGGTGTTCAAAAAACTCAAAAGATATCTGAACGAAGAGGAAAGAGCATGGCTGAAGCATAAAACAAAAGCGATATAATTTGAGAATTAAGAGTCAGGATTTGAGATTTAACTGTGCCGGTTTTGGTTCCGCCGGACGTTGTTTCAATTCAAAGATTCAAAGATTCAAAGATTCAAAAAAAATGGTAATTGGGAATTGATAATTAGTAATTTTTCAAACAAATGCCCCTTATAAAATCAGTTCGCGGTTTCACACCTGAAATCGGTGAAAACACCTATATGGCAGAAAATGCCACTATCATCGGAGATGTGATCATCGGCCGTGATTGCAGTATCTGGTTCAATACCGTGTTGCGCGGTGATGTGAACTCTATTCGTATCGGAGACCGGGTGAACGTACAGGATGGTACAGTCATTCATACCTTGTATCAGAAGTCGGTATCAATCATCGGGAATGATGTATCCATCGGTCATAATGCAGTTATCCACGGTGCTGAAGTGAAAGACGGTGCACTTATTGGCATGGGCGCTATCGTGCTCGATCATGCTGTGGTAGGCGAAGGGGCCATCATCGCTGCCGGCTCTGTAGTGCTCAGCGGCACACAAGTGGAACCCGGCAGCATCTATGCCGGTGTACCGGCCAAATTCGTCAAGAAGGTCGATCCGGAGCAATCCAAGGAGATGAACCAGAAAATAGCCGGCAACTATTTAATGTACGCGAGTTGGTTCACCTCAGATCCACAAACTTGATTGCCTTCCGGCTCGTTTCGGGATACTTAATTTTGGCAATATACTCCGGAGAAGCAAACTGGATAGTGGGTGCTACCCGCACACGGGAGCGGAAGAGATCTTTCAATTCCTTTTCAAACTTTTCCGAAGGATGTTCGCAACCCACCCGCACCACGATCTCATCAGTACCCAGATCGTTGGTATAGACATCTATAATATAATCCTTTACTTGTGGTATATTGTCGAGCACATCGTAAAGCGCCGGCGGATAGAGTGAAGTACCTTTAAATTTGATTAGTTGGCCTTTCCTCCCTACGAGAGGACTCAACCGGATGCTGTTCCGCCCGCATGCACAAGGCGAAGTGTAATGACAGCAAATGTCTCCCGTCCGGAATCGTAAAAGGGGCATCCCTGTAACACCCAAGGTAGTAATGGTAACTTCTCCCGGTTCTCCTTCGGGTACCGGATTCCCGGCATCATCCAGAAACTCGGTGATAATCAGTTCGGGTTGCTGATGTCCACCGTTCTGATACTCACATTCGGTAAACGATGCCTGCATCTCGGTCGAAGCATAAGTACTCAAGAGCATGGGTATATGCCATTTCGCATGGATACGCTGTCCCAACGTATTCAGCGTGAAATCGGGATTGCGGAGATTCTCGCCGATGCAGATAGCTTTCTTTAATGAACTTGTATTATAATCGATACCGTTCTGCTCGGCATAGTCAATCAGTTTGAGCAGAAATGAGGGTACCACCATACAAAATGTGGGTTTAACGGTACGAATACTATCCCATTGCAGTTGTGGTATTCCGTTACCAACCCGTATAATTCCCGCACCAAGCATACGGGCACCCATATAATATGCCAATCCGGCCATAAACCGACGATCGAGCGTGGTCATCAACTGCATCACATCGGCTGCCGAACAGCCGGCTGTAGAAAAAGAAAGATACTCATTATAAGCCAGCCGGTCGAGATCGTTATTGGTCAGGGCAAACATCACCGGTTCTCCCAAAGTGCCGGATGTGGTGACATAATCGATTATCTCCGAACGATCCACGCAGATAAAATCATGATTATGTTTTTGCAGATCGACCTTATCGGTAGTGGGCAGATGACGCAGATCTTCCAGTGTCCGGATTTTTCGAAAATCGATATTGTTTTCGGCAAACATCCTTTGATAAAATGGCGAACGTACTGCCAGATATCCAATGTTTTCCACCAGTAATTTCTCTTGAAATCTCCTGATAGCATCTGCTGTTTCAAATTGAATATGAGTATGATGTTTCATTTTCGGTTGTTTTTTCTGATCTTTTTCTCAATATTCTCCTTATCTCCCAAACGTGGAATTTCCTTTGTCAATGCCGTTTGCCAATAACGAAAGGCTTCAGTTGGTTTATCCTGTAAAAAGTAATAATCTCCCAATAGTTCATAGGTATAATAATATTCGGCATTGGTTTGCAGGAATATTTCCAGCACCTGAGGATCCACAGTTTCACCCCTTCTCATGGCGCTACCGATTTCATCTTTTATCCGACGATAATCAAGAACATTGGCGTAAGTACCGGAAAAGAGTCCGGCATCAGATTCTATGGATAGAGCTGCATCTACACTGGATACAGTGATTTTTGTACTGTCCATTTTCCCAAAAATTTCAGCCAGGTCATACATCACAAATTCTCCCATCTGCCACGGTGAGGTAGTGACCCACATTTTCAGTTCCTGCGGTTTGAAAATCACTGAGTGATGTGCAATGAATTGGTTGATCGATTTCTCATTGGTAAGTCCGATAAGTTTGTCTTGCAAGCCCAACGTATCACGCAGGATTTCGGCGGCTTTTTGATGGTCGACTTTTCCTGTGCGATCAAGTAATTCATTCATCCGGTGCAAGCGGTAATCACTATCTGTTGTGCGGATATTATCCATATTTTTTGAATCATTCTCAAATACGTCGGATTGATAGTGATTGGTACATACAATCCGTTCAGACGATGATTGGTACATTCCTATTTTATCGGGAGATTTTTCGATAATCACGGCTTTTCCATCCTTTGCTGAGCCGATAAGCAGGCTTTCTGCCACAAATGTCTCGTGCGCTTCGGCTATTTTATAAGCCTCATCAATAGTGGAGGCATACTGTAGAATAATACGGGCCAGGATTGAAACAGGTGTTGCCGAACCGATGGGTATGGATGCTTGCGATGCGTTAATAGTAACGGTAAGCCCCGCTTCGTTCATTCCCGAAAGCACACCTGTCATACCAATCCAACAGACTGAAGCAAATTTATAACCTTTATCGGGATTATAAAAGGCCACTACTTTGTTTTTGGCAAACTCTTCACCCACGAAAAAGTCGAAATTACGACCGATAATCAGCGCTGAGCCGGCACTTTCACTTCCCCAAACGCCAAACGAGCTACAACCCACCAGCATATATGCCTGCATCATATGGCCGATGTCATGTGCCGCATGGTAGTTGAGCTGACGCTCATAGGGTGTCCCGATGGCATCGAACTCGTCTGTACACGAAAGTGAAATACCATAAATCTCTTCCCTGTTTTCCTCAGGAACCTGTTCACCCAAATTACGGTTAAAGATTACCAGAAAATAACGCAGAAATTTCAGGTATTTTTCTGAGGGAATGATTTTTTTAATTTCATCTACAAATACTTTCTCCTGATAATAAAGCAGGTCTTCCGAAATGCGTCCAATGGCGACTCCCCTCTCAAAAGGAGTACCCTTCACATACAATTCCCAGAGTCCCTGCCGGTTAAGAACAAGGGTGTTGTCTCCGTATGAACGGAGGCTGTCCGTGACGGATAGCGGCAGTTCCTGCAGATCCGACACACTCAGGTCGGGTTGCTCCATATCGGCAGATGAATAAAGAATATACGAACCTGCCGCAAGGATTATTAATAAAGTTAAAACCCCTACAACCAGCCATTTTGCTATTTTTAGCAGGATATGCATATCAACTGTTTCCTATTTTCTTTGCAATATATTCTTCGCCCAGCAATTCACTGCAACTGATCAGGGATGTGAGTGTCACTCCGAGCACACCGTGCATATTTACATTTTGTCCGGCAAAAAAAAGATTTTTCACCTTGCTGCGTATCGGAATAAGCGTGGAAAGCGGATTCTGGTAATTTTTCATTATGCCATATGCCGAACCTTCGGGTGTACCGGTATAGTCGCGGTACGACAGTGGAGTCGTAGTCACTATGTGCTCCGTATTCTCCAAAACAGAGGGATCAAACTGTCTGACAAACCGGAGAATATCTTCGGTTTTCTGTTCCTTGAATTGCAGGTAATCATCACCGCGCCGCTCATAAAGGGTATCTTTCCACGGTTCTACTTCTTTGTAAAGCATTGGCGTGAGCAATTCTACCACATTGGTATACCGGATATCATGTTCATTGGGACGCATTGAGGTCAATACGCCAATCACACCCTTATCATCCGGGAAAGATGTCCTGTGCCATGCATCCTGCCCATCGGCATAAAAATAGATATTATGATTGATATATCGATCAGCATTTTTTTTCTTGATCAGGTACACGGTGAAAAAACCATAGGAATTGGGCAATGAACTTAGTCTCGACAGGTATGCCTTACGGATGTTGGTGGTTCTATCTGTGATTTCGAGTGTTTTCATCGGATGCATCGTAGATATGACATACTTTGCCTGAATCAGTCCCCGGTTGTTCACCTCCACCCCACTCACCATATTCTGGTCACAACGGATCGCTGTAGCCTGCGCACGTGTAACCACTTTTCCGCCATTACCCTCAATCTTGCGTATAAGAGCGTCTGTCAGTTGCATGCTACTCCCTACAAAACGGTAGGAACCATGCAGGTAAGATGATGTTGTCATTGCATGAATATAAAAGGTAGACACCAATTTGTCACCGCCGTAGAGCATGGCCGGATTTGAAAGCACATGGCGCAGGCGTTCATTTTGAGTGATCCCGGCAATGGTCTTCCAGGCCGAGAGAGAAAATACATCCAGATTTGAGGTTGAAATCCTACCTTTCTTGAATCCATCTACAGTCACCGCACTTGCAATGTCCGAGATCATTTTCATATAATGTTGCAGGTTTTCCCTCTCGTACGGAAAGTCTCTGGCGAGAGTCTCAATAAACTGCTCTTCCCCCATCGCATAGGAATATGATTTGTCGGGATAGACAATCCGGTCGAAACCCTCTTCATCCAAACGGACAAGTTTGACCTCATCCATAATGCCCAGGTAAGAGAAACAGCGGTGCAAGATCTCACCTTCATCCATGCTCCCGATATAGTGCACACCGGTATCCAGCGTGCGTC